>Ga0079306_1000072_pt1 | contig 122354 bp, 93 predicted proteins | sample Methanotroph_Enr_FD_79181 | JGI IMG/M metagenome (GOLD analysis project Ga0079306, IMG submission 79181) | Enriched soil microbial communities from Old Woman Creek wetland in Ohio, USA - Methanotroph_Enrichment_5 | ecosystem: Environmental > Terrestrial > Soil > Wetlands | place: USA: Ohio... | reverse complement strand
CGTGCCACAGCCGCAATACATGCACAGGGGATATACTATGCATGAAATGTTAGATGAATTTGGTTTAATTAATATGAACGGGCGATGTTACGACCCGGTGGTAGGAAGATTTTTAAGCCCTGACATTATAGTACAAAACCCCAACAATACACAGTGTTACAACCGATATAGCTATGCTGTAAACAATCCTCTAAAATATACTGACCCGTGTGGGTGGAGCTTTGTTCCTTCCGTGCATTGGCGATCATCCTTTAATGGAATGCAACAGCGTGCTATTGATTTAATTTACAGCAAAACATGGAAACCAGGTGAAATTAATGAATTAGCAGGTTTGTTAGACATGGCAGGAGGTAATAGTTTGAATAATGCGGGAGCGCCTTTGGATATATGTGATCAACAATTGGGAGCATTTAAAATGGCTATTGGGAATATGGAAAAAATTTCTCCAATAACTTTAATAACTAAGACAATAGAGGGGGAAAACGGCTCTTATGAATCAGTAATTAGTGTGGTTCAAAATGATGTAATATTAGCAAATTTAAAAATTAAAGGCTCAATTGAGGGTGATAAGGAAAGGATTGAATATGTAATGTCTACAAGTGATAAGGCAAATTCAATTTCTGGCTTTATTTTGACGGGGTTAGAATATTCTGCAAAAGGATCAGCAAAAAATTTCATTTATAGTGCTGGGCTTAGATTGGAGTCTGGTAGAATTATCTCAAAGGATGTTGTTGTTGCAGCAAATAAATTATCATTAAATGGCTTAGCGACAGGTTTTAAAGTTGCAGGACGCGTTGCTTTTGGAGTTGGTTTAATGGTGAGTTTATATTCAATGGTAAATAACCCAACTGCAAAAAATATCGCTGACGGTCTATGTGATATTACTTTTAGTGCTGCTGCTACCTTTGGTGGGTATTGGGGTTTTGGTGCTGCTTTATTTTATTATGGGATTAAATATACTGTCGGATGGGATACAGTTTTGGATACATATGTAAAGTATCCACCCACCTCTAATCCTTTTTTTGTGCCATATTATTAAATTAAAAAAAAATCTTACTATGAAAATATATAATTATCTTTTTTACAATTTCTATAAATTATTTAACAAGAAGAATCATCCTTTATCAGCGTCAATAATTATACTTTCATTTACTCAATTTACACATTTTGCAACAATTAATCTTTTATATGGAATATTTTTCGAAGTTAGAGACTTCCATTTATCATTTTTTAATTTAATTTTTACATCTCTATTTGGACTTTTCCTTTCATTATATTTAATTAATGGAAAAAAATATGAAATTATTATTCAAAATTTTGATAAAAAGAATGTTAGATTTAAAATTCAAGGAAAGATAATATCTATTTTTTATTTAATTGTTTCAATAATCATAATGATCGTAGTTGCACGGATTAGATTTAATTTGCTAAATGACATCATTTGAGAGATTTGCATTTACATATTTCTGCCCCAGTTTGTTCGGTTATGTAATACTTGGGGCACCGCCTTCTCGGATTTGCATCTTAATAAAAAAATAGAAACGAAAAATAAAAACAAAATGAAAAAACTAATATTACTACTTTTTATTTTAGAATTTAGCAATGTCCTCATGGCTCAAAACATATATGAGTTTACCACCGATGCCGCCGGAAACCGCATACAACGAACAACAACTCCTGTGAGCGTGGCTATTACTGCCGCTCCTTCAAATGTAGTTTGTTCGGGAGCATTAGTCACCTTTATGGCTACGGCTACTAATCCCGGCACTTCTCCAACATACCAGTGGCTGTTGAATGGGGAAAGCGTAGGCGGTAATAACTCCACGTATTCATGTGATACATTATCCATGGGGGATACGGTTAAATGTAAGCTCACATCAAATTTGAGCTGTACTTTAAACAACCCGGCTTATTCAAATGAAATCATTATGGTGGTTAATGAATACCCTGTTGCCGATGCAGGCTCTGATACAACGTTCACAGGAACGCCAATTTCCATAGGTTCCTCATTGAACGGGCCGGGCACTATGAGCTGGCTGCCCGATACTGGTTTGGATAATACAGCTATTGCGGAACCATTGGCTTCGCCGGCTAGTACAACCATATATACTTTAACCGTTGAAGACAACAACTGTGTATCCACCGATACCGTTACTGTTACTTTCGGCGGTGTCCATATCACGGGAAGAACTATGTATGCAGGCAAGGCAAATGCCGGCACAGCGCCAAACCCGCCTACATATAACTCAAGAATTTACGATATAAATAAAGAAATTGTAATTCTGAAAAACCAGTCAGGCACCGAAATCGCCCGTGACACCACCGATATAAACGGAGCGTTTTCTTTTGCGAATGTATTTAATGGTAATTATACCCTTTCGTATGACAAATACACAGCCGATACCATGCAGTGGTGTAATGACGTGAATGCGGTGGATTTATCCATGATAATGTATTTAATTGCCTCTGATACTACTACTGATCCTTCGAGGAACTTCTCAAGGATATATAAAAAAGCGGCAAATGTGGACAATAATAGTACGATTAATGCAATTGATAAAGCAAGAATACAAGCCAAGGTGGCTTCACCTAATGATCCTGCTAAAAACTTTCCCAAAGGTAACTGGGTAAATCTGGATACCACAGTTACTGTTAATGGCGCAAACGTGAATGTGACTATTCCTGTTATCAGCTATGGCGATTACAATGCATCCAGTAGCAAATACCGTGACTCAACCAATACATGGTCTCAGGTAAAACCGGCGCCAGATGAAAATATTATTTCCATTGCAGAAGAAAGTATGATCATAAGCAGTTCCGGGCTGTTGGAAATCCCTTTACGCATCAGTTCTTCAATAAATGATTTTTCTGCTATGGGACTGGAATTATACTACCCAAAAGAAAAATTTAAGCTGGAGAGCGCTTCTATGCCTAATACCAGCGATAGCAATGGGGTGTTTAAGATTAATCCCACGTTACAAGAAATTATTGATAATAATGATGATTTGCTGGTAACGGATGATAGCGGGGTCATCAGGGTGGTGTTTGCCACTACAACCTTCTTTAATGTTACAGGTAATGATATAATGATCTATCTTGGCTTCCGCCCGCTTTATGAACTGGAACCGGGGGAGCTTGATTTTAAATTATTCGGAACAGGAATAATTGCAGACCAATATGGTGAGGAGGCGAAAGATCAGGATTACCTTTTGATGCCCAAAATTTTCGTACAGGGTAATCACAGTGAAGCAGCGTTTGACTTTACCGGGTATCCCAATCCCTTCAACGGTAGTACAACTTTAACATACAATTTGCCGGAAAATGGCAAGGTAAAGCTCAGCGTTTATAATACGCTGGGCGTATGTGTATCTGAACTTGTAAATGAAAGCCAGATGAGTGGAAAACATACGGTGGTATTTTCCACTGATAACCAGCAAACTGTTATTTACACAGTTCGCCTTGACTTTATAGGCGAACAAAATTCAAATTGTGCCGTATTGAAGATGACGCATTTTAAGTAAAATTGTTTTCATTCAGAAAATCTGCAACTTCCGCAATTTCAAGAAAATCAGAAATAAATTGGTTAGATATTGAATGTATTCCCGCTACAACAATCAAAAGCCCGGTTTCCGGGCTTTTTCATTTTTGGCTATGTTTACTGTTTACGCGCTATATTCGGAAAAGCATAACAAAATTTATATTGGATTTACCTCTGATATTGAAAAACGTATGCTTTATCATAATGAATTGAGTACAGAAGGCTGGACCTATAAATTCCGCCCATGGAAATTGATATACACTGAGCAACATCCGACAAAGCAGGAGGCCATGAAACGCGAAAAACAATTGAAGTCATATCGCGGAAGGGAATTTGTTCTCAGTTTGATTTGATACCGCAGAGAAATTATCCTGAGGTCACGAGTTCTCCGCTCCGCCAGCTGGCGGAGGCGGACTCGTCCCCGCTACTAACAAAAACATAAAAAGTCTTGATAATTCAAGGCTTTTTTTTTGGAAATCGCAAAGAAATTCCTTAACTTTGTATTAGGTTTCATACCCCTTTTTGATTGTGTGTTTTTCAGAGTTTGGAGCCGGTAAAAAACTTACCGGCTCTTTTTTAACTCAAGACCAATTGCCTTAGTTTAAAAATTAGAAATCATCTGAACGAATAATTAACTTAATTTTCTCTTGTAAATGTAAGATTTTCTCATACTTTTTTGGTTGCTCAAAAAAGTATGCAAAAAAGAGCAGTCCTAATGAACGCTTCAGCCCGCTCTAAAAAAAACAAGAAAATTAGTAAAAGTAGTGCCTTCGTTCCGAAGGCAAACCCCGATGGGGCCTTTTACAATTCTCTATTGTTTTTTTTATTCACACCCTCGCTGGCCCGCCATTAGGACAAGCCTGCGCGCCAAATACCAGCTAACATTTCCCGAAAGCAGAAATATTTCGAGGCCCGAAATGTTGAGTTGCTAGATTGACTGATGAGCATAAAAGGCTACTTTATCGGCATTAACCATTGTATGATTTTTTTAGCCTTAACTAAAAAAATACAATTGTCATTTCTTGATGCTATAAATGCCAAGCCTTTATTTACAGTATTCATTTATCAGCTCATTTGCATCTGAGTAGCCTAACTCACTGGCTTTTTTTAAATCCGCGCAACCGCTTTCATTCTGGTCGGTTAAAATTTTCAACAAGCCCCGGTTATAATAAGCCTCCTGATAATAAGGATTAATCTCAATCACTTTAGTAAAGTCTGAAATAGCGCCGATGAAGTCCTGATCCTTGCTTTTCGCATTTCCTCTGTTTAAATAAGCATCCAAATGTTCCGGATTCTTCTCAATCACTATGTCATAGTCTGCTATGGCAGCGCTGTATTTTCCCTGCTCATTTTTTGCATTTCCCCTGAAAAAATAAATTTCTGTATAGTCAGGTTTAAGTTCAAGCGCTTTTGTATAATCTGCAATGGAACGTTTATAATCCTTCAGAATATATTTTGAATGGCCCCTGCATAAATATGCTTCAAAACAAGCCGGGTCAAGCCCTATCGCCTTGTTAAAGTCTGAAATTGCACCGTTCAAATCCTGCTGTTTATATTTTTCCAGCCCACTGTTTTTATATTCCTCTGCAGTCTGGCAGTAAGCATTAATTATCATAGTAAAAGAAATGATAAAAACGGTCAGATTTTTCATTTTTTATCGAAATGGTTATGCAATTTACAAAAAATATTTAATCCCACAACTTAATAAGCATCATTATGTTAAAAAAACGATTTAGCATTTTTTTTTGGGTGGCTGCACTGGTGTTATGAGAACCTGCCTGACAGGCACGAAAGTTCCGGGGCACTTTTAATCCCCGTTTGAGCCCTTCGGGTCGGCTGGAATCCAACATAATTTTAGCGTACATTTCAGGTTTTTGTATATTTGCGTTGATTTACTGATTTATAAAGGTTTGAAACTCAAGTTTTGAATAGCCCTATAACAGGGAATTACCAAAGTAATAAAAGGACAGATGGAAAAACTTTTTGAAATATTTCAGAAGAAGGAAAAATTCCTGCTAGGTATTGAATTGGTCGGTACACGCGGAATCATACAGCAGGAAAACGGCCAGAAACTGATGGCCCTTGTGGAAGAATTGTGTAAATTCCCACAAGTCGACTGGATATCTTTCACCGATAATGCCGGCGGAAACCCGATGATATCGCCTGAATTTCTTGGGAGGAAAGTTCTTAGCCTGGGTAAAAACACGGTAATAAATATCACCTGCAAAGATAACAACAGAAATTCCCTTGAGAGTAAAGCATGGCACTATGCCAGCGAAGGCTTTGACAATGTGATGGTGCTTACAGGAGATTATCCTATTGACGGATATCAAAGTCTTGCACAGCCTGTATTTGATATTGATTCTACCGGCTTACTGAAAATGCTTTCCGATATGAATAATGGCCTGGTCATCAAGGGGAAAAAGCCCGGCACAACCATTTCGCTTAACAAAACCAATTTTTTTCCGGGCTGCACTGTTTCTCCTTTCAAACTGAGTGAGGCGGAACAAATGATGCAATACGAAAAATTATTGCTGAAGGTCAGGAACGGCGCTTCTTTTATCATCCCACAACTGGGATATGATATCAGGAAATCGCATGAGCTGCTTTGCTTCATGAAAGAAAACTCCATAAATGTTCCTGTAGTCGGCAATATTTACCGCCTGACAACAGGAATCGCACGTATGTTCAATCAGGGATTTTTCCCGGGTTGCGTAGTGTCTGACAACCTTCTGGCAAGGATCGATAAAGAAAAAACGGCACCGGATAAAGGAAGAAGCTTTTTTACGTCATTTGCTGCAAAACAGCTATGTTGCTTAAAAGGAATGGGCTATCAGGGCGTATATATTGCGGGCATTGACAAACCGGACGATCTGAGTTCCATCCTTGAAAAAGCACAGGAATATGAAACCACCGACTGGCACGATTTTATTCCTGAACTCACCAACCCGCGGCCCGGTGAATTTTATTATTATCAACTTGACCCTAAGACGAATCTTTCTGATATCAACAAAAAGAACGACCGCCTGACCAATTACAAGAGATCCAATTATTCAAAACATAATTCTTTATCCTACCGCTTCAGCCGCTTAGTTCACGCATCTTCTTTCAAAAGCCCTTCTTCGTTTTTGGGTATCCACAGGGCATACTACAGATGGTCTACAAAAGGAAAATCACGCCGTTGCTACAACCTGTCTTATTTTCATGAGCGGATGATAAAGTCCGCATTGTTCAATTGTCAGGAATGTGGTGATTGTTCGCTTCCTGATATTACGTATTTGTGTCCCGAATCGCAATGTTCCAAGAACCAGCGGAACGGGCCCTGCGGCGGCAGCGACAGCGATAAATGTGAAGTGACAAAATTCGGCAAACACTGTATTTGGGTCAAAGCCTACAACCGGAATAAATATTTCAACAGGGATAAAGTCAGGCTTTTGGACAGGCCCGTAATACTGAAAGACAACAACCTTTTCAGGACTTCCGGATGGGGAAATTTCTTCCTGGAAAAGGATCACAGCGCAAAAAAATGAATCCTGATTCATTGAAAATAAAAACAACCTGATATGGCGAACCTCACATTATTTTTAACTACCGTTTTCGTTGGCTTTTTCGCAATGTTAAACCCGATCGGGAATACCCCGGTTTTTTTATCCATGGTTGGCGAAGCCGATGAAAAGACACTTAAAAAAGTTGCATTCAGGGCTGTACTGGTAGCATTTGTAATAATAACGTGTTTTTGTCTTTTCGGACATTTTATATTCCGGATGTTCGGGATAACGCTTCCCGCATTTCAGATAGCCGGAGGCATCATCGTGTTTTTTATTGGGTATGACCTTCTTCAGGGAAAATCAGCGGGAGCACATCTTTCTAAAAAGAAAGTTTCTTTAAAATCATATGAGAATATGGCCATTTCTCCTTTGGGCATTCCACTGCTTTCGGGGCCGGGCACAATTTCCACAGCCATGAACTTTGTAGGAGAAGGGAAGAATTTTTGGTATACCCTATTGATTATTTTGATCTTTGCCGTCGTTTGCGCATTAACCTATTTAATGTTTACGCTGAGTAAAAAAATAGCGGATAAATTCAGTCCGTCTATCATCCTTGTAATATCAAGAATAATGGGGTTAATCCTTGCTGTGATTGCTGTTCAGATGGTGATCAAAGGCGTTTTCAATGTCATTAAAGAGTTTCCGGTTGCCTGACAATTCTTTCAGGTAACTGTATTCAAGATAAATTTTCTTATTTTTACTGGTGCTCTGGGTTCGCCACGCAGGGCTTTGTAGAAATAAAAAAATAGTTCAATTAAAACCATGCAATATTAAAATAATTATTTATATTTGCATGGTAAATAAATTAGAAAATCATTCATGTACATACAACGTCAGATCGATAATATTGTTCTTAAATCGTTGGAAAATAATCCGGTTGTAGCTTTGATCGGTCCCCGCCAATGTGGAAAATCGACTCTGGTCAAGCACTTGCTTGAAAATATTCCTTCAAGAACTTATCTTGATTTGGAACGGCCATCTGATTTAAACAAATTAAATGATGCTGAAATGTATTTAACAGCACAGAAAGGGAAACTAATTTGCATTGATGAAATTCAGCGTAAACCAGATATTTTTCCACTTATCAGAAGTTTGGTTGATGAATGGGGCACAAATGCTTCATTCCTGATTTTAGGTTCCGCATCAAGAGATTTTTTAAAGCAAAGTTCGGAATCGCTTGCCGGAAGAATAGTATATAAAAAGCTAAGTCCATTTTTATGGGAAGAGTTAGATGTTGATTATTCTTTTGAGCAATATTTTTCACGAGGAGCATTCCCGCGCAGTTTTTTAGCATTGGATGATGAAATGTCGTTCGAGTGGCGGGAGAGTTTTATATCAACATTCCTTGAACGCGATTTATTGCAATGGCGTGGTTTTACTCCAATAACCATGCGTCGGCTTTGGCAAATGTTAGCGCACCATAATGGACAAACCGTTGATTATTCAACCCTTGCAAAATCTCTGGGTATTTCGTCCGTTACAGTAAAAAATTACATAGATCTTCTTGAAGGCACATTCATGGTGGATGTTGTTCCTTCATACATCTCAAATTTAGGAAAACGATTAGTAAAATCACCAAAAGTTTATATTTCTGATTCAGGAATAACTGCAGCATTACTCGGCTTACGGAATTATAATGAAATGTTGGGTCATCCTTCCTACGGTTCTTTATGGGAACAAATTGTGTTGTCCAATTTGAAAGGAATGTTTCCTGAAGCATCGTTTTATTTTTACCGGACGAGCAATGGTGCAGAAGTTGATTTTGTTATGGAGTGGAGAAATACAATTTTCGCAATAGAGTGCAAATCATCCTCATCTCCCTCATTATCCAAAGGAAATTATAATGCATTTGAAGATATTGCACCAAAAAATATGTTTGTAGTGGCGGCAGTTAATTCAGGATGGCCTGTGAAGCCAGGGATTGATGTGGTAAATTTAAAGGAATTAAAGACAAAGATTATTGAAAAAACACAATCGTTTTAGAAGTAATGCAGGGGCTTACCCGATAATTCAATAAGCACTAATAACTTTTGGTGAATGATATTTTTGATTTCCAGTAATTTATATTTTTCTAATCAATCATAAAAATGGCTTGGTAAGACTAATACCCTATCACCGGGGCCAGCCACTTTTCTGCTTCTTCAATCGAAATTTTCTTTCTTTGAGCATAATCAATCACTTGCTCCTTACTGATTTTTCCAACGGAAAAATACGTTGCATGAGGGTTTGCAAAGTACCAGCCGCAAACAGAAGCAGCAGGGTTCATCATGAATGTTTCGGTTAAAGAAATCCCGGTATTCTCTGTTGCATTTAAAAGCCTTAAAATTTCAGCTTTCCCGCTGTGGTCGGGGCATGCCGGATAGCCCGGCGCAGGCCTGATTCCACGATATTTTCCAAGATGCAGCTCGTCTAATGAGAGGTCTTCATCCGCGGCATATCCCCATAACTCTTTCCTGACTTTCAGGTGAAGGACTTCGGTAAAAGCCTCTGCAAGCCTGTCGGCCAGGATCTTTAGCATTATCGCGCTATAATCATCATATGCATTAATAAATTCGTCCACTTTCTTTTCTATTCCGATACCGGAGGTGACTGCAAAACATCCGATATAATCTGTGATTCCTGATTTCTTTGGCGCTATGAAATCAGAGAGGCAATAGTTTGGTTTATTTTCCTGCTGTTGCTGGTTTCGCAGAAAATTAAAAGTAGTACGAATTTTATCCGGGGCTTCGGTTGAATACACTTCGATATCCTCACCAACCGCATTTGCCGGAAATATTCCTGCTGTTCCGTTTGCCGAAATCCATTTTTCTTTGACGATAAGTTCTAACATCTGCTGCGCATCAGCAAAGAGTTTCGCGGCTTCCTCACCTTTAACCGGATCGTTAAATATGGCCGGGAATTTCCCGTTCAGCCGCCATTCATGGAAAAAATAGGACCAGTTTATAAAATCAGCCAGCTCTTCAAGCGGGTATTCTTTAAAGATCGTTACCCCGGCATGAACCGGTTTCTGTATGCTATTCATTTTTCCAGTCGGGCCTGAAAGCATTATCGCGGGCTTCTTTCAATGAAACCAAACGTGCATTTTCTTCTGACATATGTTTGCCGCGTATGGCCTCATATTCTTCATTCAAACTTTTTATAAAATTCTCTGATAAGCCTTCAGACAAAAGGTTTGAAATGATGTTCACACTTTTTGAGGCATCTTTCACATGCACCACCGGGGCGCTGTATTTAGGAGCGATCTTTACTGCGGTGTGAATTACAGAAGTGGTGGCGCCTCCGATGATTAACGGGATTTTCATTCCTGCCTTTTCCATTTCTTCCGCCACATGAGTCATTTCTTCGAGCGACGGGGTGATGAGACCGCTAAGCCCTAACACATCCGCTTTTTCATCGCGAACAGCTTGTAAAATAGTTTCGGTGCTGGCCATCACGCCCAGGTCAACAACTTCAAAATTATTGCAGGCCAGTATTACTCCAACAATATTTTTTCCGATATCATGAACATCGCCTTTGACGGTAGCTAAAACTATTTTTCCTGCAGAAGATTTTGCTCCTTGTTCTTTTTCTTCTTCGATATACGGCAGTAATTTTTCGACCGCCTTTTTCATCACCCGCGCACTTTTTACAACCTGCGGCAAAAACATTTTCCCATCCCCAAATAATTCTCCGACGGTATTTATTCCGTCCATCAATGGTCCTTCGATGATGTGAAAAGCTTTTTCGTATGATCCCCGTGCTTCCTCGACATCCTGTTCGATGAACTCTGTCAGGCCTTTGACAAGGGCATGTTTCAGGCGTTCCTGAACAGTTCCGCTGCGCCACAGGTCGCTTTTCTCTTCTTTTTTTCCGACACTTTTTATTTGTTCCGCAAGGACGATAAGCTTTTCTGTGGCGTCTTTACTGCGGTTCAGCACAACATCTTCAACAAGATGAAGAAGTTCTGGTGGAATTTCATCATAAATATCAAGCTGGGCAGGGTTTACAATCCCCATATCCATTCCGGCATGAATGGCATGATACAGGAAAACAGAATGCATGGCCCGTCTCACGGTTTCATTCCCGCGAAACGAAAACGACAGATTGCTGACTCCACCGCTGATCTTTGCATACGGCAAATTTTCTTTTATCCATGTTACAGTCCTGATATAATCTACGGCATACGTATTATGTTCTTCAATGCCTGTTGCGACTGCCAGAATATTGGGATCGAAAATGATATTTTCAGGATAGACTCCGACTTCGTTAACCAATATTTTATAAGCGCGTTCGAATATTTTAATTTTATGTTCGTAGGTAACAGCCTGGCCCGTCTCATCAAAAGCCATCACAACCATGGCGGCGCCCATCTGTTTGATATGTTGCGCCCGTTCTTTGAAAATGTCTTCACCCTCCTTTAAACTGATCGAATTTACAATTGATTTTCCCTGTGTGCACTTCAGCGCTGATACAATTACATTCCATTTTGAAGAATCGATCATAACAGGTACTTTGGCAATATCGGGTTCTGAAGCAATAAGATTCAGAAAAGTGACCATCGATTTTTCCGCATCGATCATGGCATCGTCCATACAGATGTCTATCACCTGCGCTCCGCCATCAATCTGCTGGCGGGCTACGGATAATGCATCTTCATATTTGGCCTCTTTTATAAGGTCGGCAAATTTCTTGGAGCCTGCTACATTAGTCCGTTCCCCGATGTTTAAAAAATTACATCCGGCAAAGATTTCCACAGGCTCGAGGCCTGAGAAACGTGTGATATGATCGGAAACAGGAACGATATGAGGTTTGTATTTTTTTACTTTTTCGGCCAACAGCCTTATGTGTTCGGGTGTGGTTCCGCAACAGCCTCCTGTAAAATTCAGCAAGCCTTCGCTCATGTATTTTTCCACTATACAGCTCATCTGGCCTGCTGTTTCGTCGTATTCGCCAAACTGGTTTGGTAATCCTGCGTTGGGGTAAAGGCTGATAAAATAAGGCGCCTTAGCAGCAAGCATTTCAATAAAAGGTTTCATTTGTGCAGCGCCTAAAGAACAATTTAAGCCAATAGAAAGCAAGGGGAAATGAGAAACGGAGATCAGAAATGCTTCAAGAGTTTGCCCAGAGAGCAGACGTCCGCTTGCATCAGAAACTGTAGCGGAAAGCATGACCGGAACACTTCGGTTTTTTTTCTCGAATACTTTTGTAATTGCAAATAATGCAGCTTTCGCATTAAGCGTATCAAAAAATGTCTCAAGAATTAACAGGTCAACATTACCATCCATTAACCCATCAACCTGCTCGGTATAGGCATTTACAAGATCATCAAATGTAACAGCACGAAAAGCCGGATTATTCACATCCGGCGACATGGAAGCAGTTCTGTTGGTCGGGCCTATGGAACCCGCAACAAAACGGTACCATTTCGGATCACGATTAACATATTCAGCAGCAACTGCCTTTGCAAGCTTTGCCGCTTCAAAGTTTATTTCATAAGCATATTTTTCAAGCCCGTAATCGGAAAGGGAAATGGACTGGGCATTAAACGTGTTGGTGGCGATAATATCAGATCCTGCAGAAAGATAATCACCATGAATTTTGCAGAGAATTTCCGGCTTGGTCAACGTGAGTATGTCATTACAACCTTTCAGGTTTTTTGAATGAGAAACAAAACGTTGCCCGCGAAAATCTTCCTCTTTCAGATTATGCTGCTGGATCATGGTACCCATGGCGCCATCAAGTACCAATATCCGTTCTTTTAATAATTCTGTAATATTCATAGTTTAAATTTTATTTTCCCGCGTCTTTTTATTGAAAGACTTTAGATTGTAAATTTCTAAAAAAAATGTGACATAATTGAGAATTAACTTATGTGCCGTGTTATATTTTATGATAATAGTGGCGTAAATACCATTATAATATCCGATCCTTGAGGAAAATGCAGTAAATGTGATCATTAAAAGACTTGTTATATTACAATTAGAAAGTAATATTTTTTATAGGTCAAAAAGACTTATTTTTGTCTTGCAAACAAACACATTTGAACTGCAAATGTGGAGAGGTAATAAATCAGTTACGATTAATGATTAATTCCTAATGTATTATGGTAAAAAATATTCTAATAGTTATCCTGGCAGTTTTAGGTAATATTGCTACAACCAGCGCACAGCAATATAAATCAGTGGTTCAGGAACAAAACGAAAAATACAGTGTATATAATTTCCAAAATGATCAGCAATGGGACAGCTTGTTTTTAGCCGAAAACCCGGGAATGACCAGGGAAGTTCTCCCAAAACAAAAATCATCCTGCGTTCTGAATAAAGTGGTCTATGGTTGGAACCCATACTGGGCGGGCTCTACATTCCATAATTACCAATGGAACCTGTTGTCGCATTTATGTCATTTTTCCTATGAATTAAATTCCGCTACAGGAAATGCAATTACAACGCATAATTGGGCCACGGATAGTGCTGTCACTTCCGCGCTGGCTAATGGGGTGAAAGTAGATTTGTGTGTTACATTGATGGATACTACCCTCCATTATTTTCTTATTAACTCCACTGCACGGCAAACTCTTATCACTAACCTGATCAATCTTATACAAACCCGTGGGGCAAATGGCGTTAATATTGATTTTGAGGGAATGAAAAGTGCTGATTCTGCAAACTTCAAAACATTCATGATAGCCCTTTGTAACCAGATGCATGATTCGATTCCCGGCTCACAGGTAAGTTATTGCCTGCCGGCAGTAGAATGGACAACAAATAAATATTCGGTAAAGGCACTGATTCCATACGTGGATATGTTTATCATTATGGGTTACGATTACTATTACGGTGGCAGCACAATAGCAGGGCCTACAGATCCTTTGTACAATTTTCTTACAAGTTATAATTACACACTTACTAAATCAATTACCTACTACCTGAATCAGGGTGTACCAAATTCAAAACTAATTTTAGGATTGCCATACTATGGCAAGCAATGGAAGACCAATTCCGATACCATTGGTTCCGGAACTACTGCTTCCGGGACTTCTCCGTTTTACAATACCGTAAGAACAAACAGCAGTGGTAATTATTCAACTAAACATTGGAATGAAACATCGTTCACACCATATTATACGTTTCAATCAGGTTCGCAATGGTATCAATGCTGGATTGATGACGCCTACAGCTTAGGCCGGCGTTTTGAAATGGTAAACCACCGGGGCATTGGAGGCATGGGAATCTGGGCGCTTGGCTACGATGATGGATATACGGAGCTATGGGATAAAATACGCGACAATTTTTCAAACTGCGCCACAGTTCCCTGTGTGGATACGATCTATGATATGGGAGGCCCGGTCAGGAATTATTACGATAAAGAAAATTATACGTATACCATTGCTCCAACGGGTGCTTCATCGCTGTCACTGGCATTTACATCTTTCAGCACCGAAGCGAATTATGATACGTTGAGAATTTATGACGGGCCCAATACCACATCACCACTCATCGGAGCTTATCACGGAACAAGCAGCCCGGGAACCATTAATTCCACAGGGCCGTCGCTGACTGTGAAATTCAGATCGGACAATCTTACTACCAGCACAGGCTGGAAAGCCGTGTGGCACTGCCTGATGGATAATGTAGCGCCAACAACGCTTACTAATGTTTCCGGAGACTGGCAAACACAGGATTTTACAGCTACATTTACCGATACGGATAATTCTGGCGGTACCGGCATCGAAAAATGTTACTACCAGGTGGTTGACTATAACGGAACCGAATGGCATGCAAATTCACAAAATGGTTTCTTTGCAGATAATTTTGATACGTATAATGCTCCTGTATGGTCTGTTCCTGCCGGCGGAGGAGCGTGGAGCGTAGTGTCGGGAAATCTTGTCCAGTCGGATACGACACTCAGCAATACCAATAGTTATGCTTCCTTAAACCAAAACCTTTCGAACCGTTACCTTTATCAGTTTAATGTGAAATTGGATCCTGCCGGAACAACACAACACCGTTTCGGATTTCATTTTTTCAGTGACAGCGGAAGTCTTAGCAACCGTGGAAATTCTTACTTTATCTTTTTCCGGCAGGAAACCTCAAAGCTGGAATTTTATAAAGTGGTGAACGACACATTTACGCAGACCAAGGTGGTGGATAATATCACCACTACATTCGGGCAATGGTATGATATCAAGGTTGTTTTTGACAGGACCACAGGGAAAATTGATGTTTACCGCGATGATGTATTTCTTGCATCATGGACTGATCCGGTTCCTCTGGTAACAATAGGAAAATATATTTCGTTCCGCGCCGGTAATAGTAAGCTGTTCATTAATGAACTGAAGGTCTTCAGGTCAAGGGCTTCTTCCGTAAATGTTAGCGTTGGCGCTGCACCTACAAATGATATCCGTTTTCAGAACCCTGACCCTGCAACATATGCCGCAAAAATAAAATCCATTGTTAACGATGCGGTAGGGAACCTTTCTGCTATTGATGAAAAAAATCTGAACATCGACTGGACGGTACCGATATGCAACACGGTAAATGACGGGACCGGTAGCGACACTGATACAACTACTTCCACAACAACGCTTTCTTCAAACTGGGCGGCATCAAACGATCCCAACTCCGGTATTGTTAAATACTTTTATGCGATAGGAACAACTCCGGGCGATACAAATGTCACCGGATGGACCGATAACGCGTTAAACACTTCAGTTACAAAAACAGGGCTTGCACTTACCGATGGCCAGGCGTATTATTTCAGTGTGAAAACTGAAAATGGCGCCGGATTGACCAGCATTTGCAATTCAAATGGTGTGATGGTATTTTTGGCTACAGATCTTTCAGAAAATGAAATTGTGCCGGCTTTTTCAGTCTTTCCTAATCCTTTTGGGGAAAGCGCCACCATAAATATTCAGCTTAGCAGCGATCAGCATTTAAAAATTTCGCTAACCGACGTACTTGGCAGGCAGATAATAATCTCCGACAAACTATACACAGCTGGGAAACACAGCATAACTATGAATTCCAGCAGGTTGCAATTAAGTAAAGGAATATACTTTCTTGAGGTCAGCAATGAAAAGCTGGTGACAGTTGAAAAGATCGTGCACTTCTGATGAAAAAATAATTTGAAAACTTTTTTGTTTCCATAAAGTCTGGCCTGTTCTGGTTTGTGTGAGTTTTATTCATGCCGGATTATCATGTATTATTTTTATTTTTATAATTAAAGGCAACCTATTTAAATTAAATGTGTCTTTTATAAAAGAAATTTTTTCCAACATCAGATCGAGCTTTAAAAGAAAAATTTCCTTTTATTAATTGTGAAAATTGTTTATTCTGATGACATACATAAAAGGATAGATTTTTATATAACAATAAATGAATAATTTGAATAGCTAATTATAATAGTATATTTCTTCCCAAATCTGAAAAATCCACAAAATGAAAACAATTATTACCCGGGTTAATCAAAAGTTTCTACTGATTTTTCTGTCACTTTTTATATTTCCTTTTTGCGACCATGTGCTTGCTCAAACAGGCACGTGCACGGTTTTACAACAACCCTGCAATAACGATGGCATACTCGCTGTCAGCATCACCTCCGGCCTGTTACCTCCTTTGACTTTCACATATTCAAATTACTGGAATCATACTGTTCACAGCAATATCAATATATTGAAGGATACACTTTTCAATGCGTCTGGCTGTGACTGGGTTTATGTCACCGACAATTTTTCGCATTCAATCTATCTGCAATCCGGGATGCACCCGCCATTTAATGTTGACTACCCACATATAACCAATCCTGTCTGCCCGGATACCATGGGGAGCATATTGATTACAATAGATCAAGGTGTAATGCCTGATTCAGTGCAATGGTTTATCAGTGCATATCCGAATTTTGGCCCATATATGGGGGCGGGAAACCCGATGAACTTACCGAATGGCCTATACAGTATCATTGTTTATGCAAATGGCTGCTCAACTGCGTTCCCAGATTCAAATGTCATCAATGTTTCCAGTATTTCAAATTTAAATTATACAGTTTCTGTTACTACAGCAAGCTGTAACAATGGCACAGCAAGTGTAAGCAATGTTACAGGTGGTAACCCGCCATTTACATATCAGTGGTCGAATGGAGCAAACACGCCTTCAATAAATAACCTGTTTCAGGGTTATTATGTTGTTACCGTTACGGATGCACAGGGCTGCAGTACAAGTAAATATGCAACCGTGAGTCAGTTACCATTTATTAGTGTGAATGTAAGTCATACCAATGCCACCTGCCTGCAAAACGACGGGAGCCTGATAGCCTTCGGTTCAGGAGGAACACCCCCATATAACTATGCATGGAGTAACGGAATGACCGGACAAACCATCGGAGGCCTGTCGGGAGGATCACTTCATGTTATTGCAACAGATGCCAATGGCTGTATTGGCAACGGGAATGGTTACGTGGGTGTCTCAACACCCGTTATGGTTACTTACACCAGCATTCCGAGTTCTTGTATGACACCTACAGGCAGTGCGACACTGACAATTTCAGGCGGGACAGGTCCTTATACTGTTACCTGGAATACCTATCCGCAACAAAGCGGAACTACATTAAGTAACATGTTTGCCGGTAATTATTCTTTTATGATAACCGATGCCGTGGGATGTGTACGTTCCGGAACGGCAAATATAAATCCGCAAAGTATGATCAATGGATATACTACGGTTGTTAACCCTATTTGTCCTTCAATTTCAGGATCAGTAAGTGTTTATGCCGGAGGCACTAATCCTCCTTTTACCTTTCACTGGAATGATGGAAGCACAGCCCAATCTATCACAAATGCTTCTGTCGGAAATTATTGCTGTACAATAACTGATAACATAGGTTGTCAGTTGGAAAAATGCGCTTCCGTGAATTCATTAAGCCCGATGACAATTGGTTTTTCTGCTACTCCTGCCAGCTGTATCTACATGAATAATGGAAGTTTGTATGCAATGGCCGGGGGAGGGACAGCTCCTTATACATATGATTGGTCGAACGGGCAAACAGGTAACATGGCGACAGGTCTTTTAACAGGAAATTATTCTGTTACTGTTCAGGATGCACATGGCTGCACTAAGTCAAATTCTAGCACAATTGGCTATAATCTGAATAATGACAGTTGTTATTGCACCATCAGAGGTAAGGTATACGCTGACCTGAACAACAATTGTTTATATGATATCCCTGAACAGGGCATATCACACATTCTGGTCCACTGCAACGGTTTTGGTTATACCTGGACAGATGCAAATGGCGATTATTCATTTATAGTCCCGACAGGAAGTTATACATTATCTGAACAGGTACTTTATTTATACCCGTTGGCGCCCTGTCAGAGCAACTCGATCCCCGTGAATGTTACTGCAGGTTCCGGATGTCTATTTACAGTGGATTTTGCGAATGTCATATTTCCTTTGCATGATGTTCATATCATAACCAACAGCCTTAGTCCGGCTATCCCGGGTTTTTATTACAACCAGGGTGTTATTATACAGAATGATGGAACCGTCAGTGAATCAGATATTCAGCTTGGCTACCAGCACGATGGGCAATTACAATACATAAATTCGTTTCCTGTGCCTTTCACACAATTAAGTCCGGTGTCTTACCCGGGCTGGTACAGCATTACTTCGGGATTTCCGGCCCTTGCTCCGGGGGCTTCAACCATGTTGCATACCAACTATTATGTACCACCGAACATTCCAATAAATACAATGGTGCAGTTTTACGATACAACAGCTTATGCTTCGCCAGTAACCAATTGGCTGGCAGACTATTCTCCCTGGAACAATATAAATGATTACCGTGCATATATTGTTGCTTCTTATGACCCGAATAATAAAGAAGTGAGTCCGAGGGGAATAGGGGAACAAGGAATTATCACCCCCCATGATTCGGTCATGGATTATGTAATACATTTTCAAAACATAGGTAATTACCTGGCGCAGAATATCGTTGTTGTTGATACATTGGACAGCGATCTTGATTGGACATCGTTAAGGCCCGGATACTCCAGCCATAATTATACAGCCAGCATGAGTGAGGATGGTGTACTGAGATTTACGTTCAGCAATATCAATTTGCCTCCAAAAAATCAGAATGAATTTGGCAGCATGGGGCTGATTGCCTACACAATTAAACAGAAACCTCAATTAAGCAATGGAACGGAAATTAAAAATGCTGCAGATATTTATTTTGATTTCAATGCGCCGGTGACCACAAACACGACATTGAATACCATCGATAAAACGGTAAATCTAAATGATGCAGATAACCAAGGGGTATTAAGTATTTTTCCAAACCCGGCCAGTGATTTAGTAAACATAACTTTCAAATTGAATGAATCAGCTGATATTTATTTTTCTATTCACGATATCATGGGACGAAAAATGATGGAGGTTGCTGAAAATTATACTTCAGGATTAGTGAATAAACAAATGGATGTTTCTGAATATAGTAACGGTATTTACATAATCATCGTAAATGTATCAGGTAAGCAATACTATAATAAGCTGATTAAACAGGATCAATAAAATAGGCACACAGTTCATCAGCGATTTTTCAGGCTGAAATCACAGCATTGACTCATATCATAGTAAAAGCAGTATTTTGGATTTGAGGAAACTAATTCTGTATTTTTTTTATAAATAGGAAATACGTATTTTTGAATTTTTAATGATTGGGAAAACGGATAATGGAAAAATTTAACGACGAGTGTTTAAATTGCTATTTTAGATCAACGCTTTGTAAAGGCTTGTCCGATGAGGAGTTTAAAAGTATTTTTGAATCCACCAAACAAAACACGTATAAAAAAGGTGAGGTTATTTTTAAACAGGGTGTAAAAACAAATTACCTGGTATTTTTGACCAAAGGGTTAGTGAAATTTGTTTACGATAACAACGGAAAAGATTTAATTATCACCATTGATAAAGCTCAGACACTGCTGGGCCTCGCCAACATTCTGAATGAAGACATAAATTTATTTTCAATTATTGCGATAGAGGATTGCAAGGGATGTATCATTGATTTGCATAAAATTAAGTTGCAATTACTGAACAACAGGCAATTTATGATGGAAATAATGAGTATTTCAACTCAACTGTTCCGTACTTCCATTTTTAATTTTATCAGTATTGCGCACAAACAGAGCAACGGAAGGATCGCCGATATTTTAATATACCTTTCAGAAAATATTTACCAAAGCAATTCATTTACCTTGTCATTGTCACGGCAGGAACTTGCTGACTATGCCGGTTGTTCTAAAGAGGTAATTATTCATACCCTGCAAAATTTCGACAAAGAAAAAATTATCAATATCAACGGAAAAAATATCGAGATTCTGGATGTTGACCGATTGCATACTATTAGCAGGATAGGGTAGTTCCTACTATGAAACATTAATTTCTGCAGCTAGCTAAAGACTAACACAACCAATTTATGACATTGCCTGAAAAGTAAGCATCGGTATTTTTCGTAAATGTTATCATTAGAAGGTCATGGCTGTTGCCTCGTTTTAATTACATCTTCATTCCTTCCATTGAATTTGGATTTTTTTTCTTGATATCTTCTTTATTTTGGTTCATCATGCTTGGTTTACCTGCCAGTTGAGCGGCGGCATCCACACTAAAGGTGCCATTGGTAACGATTTCTTCACCTTCTGTCAATCCGTCCATCACTACATAGGAATCTTTCAGTGAAGCTCCAAGAGTTACTTCCCGCATTTTAAAAGCCGGAGGATCAGAATCAGGAAGTTTTACATAAACAATGGAGCGCGTTCCTGTCCATAGCACCGCAGATTGCGGTATCGTTAATTGTTTTTCCGTGCCACCCGATTTGAACTGAATAACTCCGTTAAGGAACATTTCAGGTTTAAACTGCATTTGCTGGTTTGATATATTTAACCTCACCTTGGTAATGCGTGTCACCGGATCAATAAGCGGGTCTATAAAGGAAACCGTTCCTTTGAACACTTTCCCTGGTATTGCCTGTGCGGTGAATTCAACATTTTCGCCCATCGAGATCCACGACAGGTCCGATTCATACGCTTCAAAAACAGCCCAGACATTCGACAAATCGGCCAATTCATATAGCACGTCTCCTTTATTCACATAATCACCGGCGCTGACTTTCCTGTTGACCAGAACACCCGAGGCAGCTGCATAAATGTCGAAAGTAGTGATGACGACACCCGATTTTTCAATTGATGCTATCTGGTTGTCGGTAAGCTTCCACAGATGAAGTTTTTCTCTGGCAGCGTCAAGGATAGCGGGATATTTGTCGCTTAATTTTACAGCTTCGAGCAGTTCTTTCTGAGCTGTTACCAGTTCGGGCGAATATATTTTGGCGATTAACTGGCCTTTTGAAACGTTTTCCCCGGTTACGTTAATCAGTAATTTTTCTATTCTTCCCGGAAAATGCGCCGTTTGTGATTGTAATAAGCGCTCATCTGCCTGTATCTTACCATATAACCTTACTTCTTTGACCACGCTGCCACGTGTAACTATGGACGTTTGAATTTCCGCAAGCTTCATGGCGGATTCGCTGATGGTAATGGCAGCGCTGTCGGTACTTTCATTCGGGTTTTGCAAGGGAATCAGGTCCATACCGCAGATGGGGCATTTGCCCGGTTTATCCATCCGGATCTGAGGATGCATGGAGCAAGTCCAGATCGTGTGTTCTGTTGCAGCATACCCGCTTGATTTGGAATTATCCGGGGTGGAATTATGAAAGAATACCCAGCCAAGAAATAGTCCGGCAAATAACAACACTATTCCTATAACATATTTATTGAGAAAAAACTTTCTTGCTTTCATAAGGTTCACTTGTTAAAGTTGACTGAATTCATTAGTTTTTCTGCCCGTGCCACGGCGATATTGTAATCTATGAGTGCATCAATATATTTAAAGCCGTTATCAAGTACTTTGTATTGTGTCTGCAATACCTCATTGTACGCTGTACCTCCTGTAGAATAACCTGAAAGCAAGAGCCCAGCCGTTTTTTGTGAAAGTGATAAGAGTTCACTATAGAGCTCGGCGCGCCTTGAGGCATCATTAAAGTCTTGTATCAGTTGAACCGACTGAAGTTTCAGCATGTTTACAGTTTCTTCCTTTTTCTGAACCGTGGCTTCATACATGTATTTTGCCTCATTTTGCATGGCCTTGTATTTTTTACGGTAGATAGGAAGTGTAACACTAACCATGGGCATTATCATATCTTTTCCATTCATCATCGAGGTGTTATCCGTACGTTTCTGCACCAACGAATAATCAAGCCCGATACCCAGCATAGGCATTCCCATTTTCCGGGATTTCTTCTCCATTAAAAGATATGATTGGCTTTCTGCATCTAACATGGCCAGCATTGGGTTGTTTTTCATGACGGCATCAATCATGGTGAGTTGTTCCACAGAAAGCTTATTCATTTTAAGGGAATCAGCAATGACGATTTCAGAGGTTTGCTCCCGGTTTAAAAGGAAATTGAAATTAGCCTCTTCTGTTTTTTTTGCGTCCAATAAAAGAGCCAGCTGGTTTTTCTGCTCAAGAATATCCATCTTTACAAGTAACACATCTGTTAAACCTGATTGGCCTGCACCCATACCAGCCGAAGAACCGGAAGCCATTTTTTCATCCGATTGCGTGTTATTTCTATTGTCCGGCTGCCCGCTCATACCGTTCATGGTACCTGTATTGGAATTTGCAGAAGTTTGTGTGTTGCCGGACATCCCTGCAGAACCGGACTTTTCCGAAGTAGCATTACTACCTGTTGGATTCTGAAATTTTATTAAAGCAATCTGTTCAATAGATTCGAGCAACGCTATGTTTTCGCGCTGTAATTTAATTTCCTGGTCATATTTTAAAATCTGGTACCAACTTGAAGTAACCTTAAAATATAATTCAGCTTTTGCCGTATTAAATTCCTCAAATTTTGCCTTTGCCATCATTGAGGCTTCATCTTTTGCAGCTTTAAGCGTTCCAAACCAGGGGAACATTTGCATGAGTTGAAAATCAGCTACCTGATTACCGCCAACCAGTTCCATGGGTTTCAGGAAAAAGCCCATCGTTAGCTGAGGATCGGATAAAGAACCAACCTGCGGGACTTTTTCCATAGCAGCCAGGTATTCATTAAAACTTGCTTTCAGGCCCGGATTATTTTTTGCTGCTATTACAAGATACCCTTCGAGATTCAGAGAATCTGAAGACTGGGGGTAGCCGGCCTTATAAATAAAAAGCACCAGGAACAGAATTATTAATAATTTCAGATTTTTCATGTCCTTAATTTTCAGATTTAATCTTCTGAGCCTGAATTTTTTTTGCTGCCCGTTCGCGCCAGATACATTGAAGGATGGGAACCACAAACATCGTCATGAGCTGAATGACCATGCCCCCAAAAGCGGGAATTGCCATCGGGACCATGATGTCAGAGCCCTTACCATTGGAAGACAGAACCGGTAAAAGTGCAATGATGGCGCAGGCGGCGGTCATCATGGCAGGGCGAACCCTTTTCTTTCCAGCAATTACAACAGCATCACGTACTTCTTGGACTGTAGCGGGTTTTAGTTTTTCAAAAACCTGATGGATGTAGGTTCCCATAATAACACCGTCGTTGGTGGCTATTCCGAAAAGGGCAATAAAACCAACCCAGACCGCGACACTCAGGTTGATGGTATGCACCTGGAACAAGCGTTGCATATCCACGCCGGCAATTGAAAAATTTAAAAACCATGGCTGGCCATACAACCACAGCATGATGAAGCCTCCGGCAAATGCCACAAACACACCTGAAAAATGTATGGATGATGCAATGACCGTTTTGAACTGAAAAAACAGTATGAGAAAAATGAGCAGTAAACTAACAGGAATTACGATGGCCAGCCTGTTGGTGGCACGGATCTGTTGCTCGTAGTTACCGGCAAATTTAAAAGTCACCCCTGTGGGCAATTTAAACTGGCCGGCATCAATTCTGTCCTTCAGGAACTTTTGAGCTTCTTCCACCACATCGACTTCAGCTTTCCCTGAAATTTTATCAAAAATGACATAACCGTTCAGAAAGGTGTCTTCGCTGCGGATCATTTGCGGGCCGCGGGTATAACTGATATCCGCCAGTTCACTTAAAGGCACCTGAACTCCTGTCATGGAAGGTATTAATATTTTTTTTATCTCATCGGGTGTTGACCTTAGTTCGCGGGCATACCGCACCCTTATCGGAAACCGTTCCCGGCCTTCCACAGTGTTGGTAAGCGCCATACCGCCCATGGCAACCTGTAGCACTTCCTGAACGTCCTGTACCGTCATGCCGTACCTGGCAATAGCTTCCCGGTTAAGTTTAATCTCGATATACGGTGCTCCTACCGAACGGTCGTAAAATACCGATGACGCCTGGATTGATGGGACCATCTTTAATTCCGACTCCAACATAACACCTGCTTTTTCTATGGTTTCAAGGTCGGGGCCAAAAACTTTAAGTCCCATTGGAGCGCGCATTCCGGTGGATAACATGATCAGACGGGTTTGGATGGGCTGCAGCCGCGGCGCTGAAGTAAGGCCGGGAATATTGGTAACTTTTACAATCTGGTCCCAGATATCATCGGGTGTTTGGATTTCGGGGCGCCACTGCCTCATGTAATCTCCATTTTTATCCGGAGTGAGCTGTTCCATGGCAACTTTTCTGAAGCCGTCCCTTTCGGGGTTATAGGTGGACCCGTCTTTAAGAATAAAACTGCCATCCCTGTCAACTTTAAACTGCATCCTGTGGCCGTTCTCATCAAGGATATATTCCGGTAAATAATTAATGACGTTTTCAAACATCTGAACAGGGGCAGGGTCAAGGGCAGAATTTATGCGGCCCCATTTACCAACGGCAAGTTCAACCTCGGGAATGGCGGACAATCTTTTGTCGAGCAGTTCTACATATTCCTGATTTTTTTCTATTCCTGCATGGGGCATGCTGGTAGGCATCAGCAGGAATGAGCCCTCATCGAGTGTGGGCATAAATTCTTTTCCAAAACCGGGAAATGTTTTATCGAAGCTTTGCCAAACAGCTGTTTTTTTAATGAATTCGGGCATGAAACCAAAAATACGATGTGCCCCCTGCCAGGTCAAAATACCAAAAAATATGGTAAATAAAGGTATGCACAAAAACTTCCATTTATTACTCAGAGCCCACTTTAAAACAGGTACATAAAAATAAACAATCAATGATAGTATGATAAGAACCAGCGCGATTAAAATTCCAACAAATAAAAAATTGGTGACCGTGCTGTTATGAGCCCCAAGTGGCAGCCATTCTATGGAAAGATAATACAACGCTACCAGCAGGGTAAGTGCAATATTGATGTAATTGGGGAAACTTTTTCGTTTCTCCTTCCAGCGATAAGCCAATAAATTATTAATTCCGATCGCGGAAAGCGCAAGCGCAGCCCATGTTCCCCAAATGATAGTGAAAACAATACCTGCAATGATAAGAATTCCATTAAAAATTTTACGAAAATTTATCTTTTTAAGACGAAATGAAAAGACATAGTACGTCAGCGTAGGCAAGGCTATCATACCAAGTAAATAAGAAGAAACCAAGGCGAAGGTTTTAGTAAATGCCAGGGGCGTGAAAAGCTTTCCTTCCGCTGCTTCCATCGTGAACACGGGCAAAAAACTTACGATGGTGGTTGCCAGTGCCACGGTTACCGCAGTTCTAACCTCTGAAGTGGCCTCATAAATTACCCTGATAAGATCCTTACCGCGTACATTAAGATTTTCAGGCATTTCGAGGTGCCGGATGATATTTTCGACATCGACGATGCCAATATCGACCATAACACCAATAGCTATAGCTATACCTGAAAGTGCGACTATGTTAGCTTCTATGCCCAGCCATTTCATGACAACAAACGTCATGAGCACACCGACTGGCAAAAAGAACGCTACAATGGACGATGCCCGCAGGTTTACAACCAGGACAATGATGACAATGATCGCAATCAGAATTTCGTGGGATAGCGCATATTCCAGAGTTCCTATGGTTTCTTTAATCAACGCGGTCCTGTCATAAAACGGAACAACGGTAACCCTTGAAACTTTGCCGTCAGCCAGCGTTTTTGAGGGGAGGCCTTTTGAAATCTCTTCAATCTTGCTTTTGACATTGTTGATCACTTCCATGGGATTTGATCCATAACGGGCAATCACCACAGCGCCAACAGCTTCAACACCGTCTTTGTCCAGGCCGCCTCGCCGCGTAGAAGGGCCAAAACTCACACGGGCCACATCTCCGACACGCACGGGGACATTGTTACGTACTGTAATGACCGCTTGTCTGACATCCTCGAGATTTTTCACATAGCCCAATCCCCGGATGACGTACTCCACCTTATTAAATTCAATGGTTTCCGCACCAATATCAAGATTGCATTTTCGGACGGCATTCATGACATCCATTACCGAAACATTAAACGATTTCATCGCATTCGGGTCGAGGTCGACCTGGTATTCTTTTACAAAACCGCCAATGGTGCCAACTTCAGATACGCCTTTCACAGAAGAGAGCGCATATTTGACATAGTAGTCCTGTATGGTCCGCAATTCCTGAGGATCCCAGCCACCGGCCGGCGCTCCGGTTTTAGGATCGCGGCCTTCCAGCGTATACCAGAATATCTGGCCTATCGCCGTAGCATCAGGTCCAAGGGCTGGATGAACCCCGTTTGGCAAGGTTCCTGAAGGTAAAGAATTGAGTTTTTCAAGTATGCGTGACCGGCTCCAATAGAATTCCACATTATCTTCAAAAATCAGGTAAATATAGGACATCCCAAACATGGAGGTACTTCTAATGGTTTTGATACCCGGAATCCCCAGGAGCGCTGAGCTGAGAGGATAAGTTATCTGGTCCTCGATGTCTTTTGGTGAACGCCCCATCCATTCGGTAGCGACGATCTGCTGATTGTCGCCAATATCCGGTATTGCATCCACTGCAACCGGATCGCGAGGCAGGAAACCGGTGTGCCAGTTAAAAGGGGCGTAAACTATTCCTAATAAGATAGCAGCGACCAAAAATAGCATGGAGATCAGCCTGTGTTCAAGAAAATATTTTAGAATTCTATTTAACATGACGGTACTATCATTTAATTAACACTGCTTAATGCTGCACTGTAAATTTATCGGTGTAATACTGCACATTGTAAATGTTGACAATTTTACAAATGTATGTGCCGTTTGCAAAATCTGATGTATTAACTTTTATAGTACTTTCGTGTACAGTTTTATCGAAAACAATTTTTCCAAACATATCAGAAATGATCATCCTGTCACTAACATGAAAGGGTTTTGTGCAGATGAACACCGTTTGATCGTTTGCAGGATTGGGAAATGAATTTAATGAAAATTCCAATCCTGTAGTTTCTGAAATACCCGAAACCGACCCTGAGAATGATAGGTTATCTACCCAAAGATAATCGTTTGCTGTTGGGTTCGCACCGCTTGCCCTTAAAAAAATGACACAGGTGTCGGGAAATTCGCTGGAAAAATAATTAAATGTAATATTGAAAGTGGTCCAACTCATGGCCATGTCAGATAAGCTGTAGCTAGCCACCGCCACCGTATCCCTCAGCAAAAACGAAGCGTTCCATTTTGTAAGAAAAACCGATACAGCTCCTGCACTGCTGCCATAGATCATGTGCTGCCACTTGCCCGTGAAGGTTTGCGGGCGCAATGAGAACGGAAAACCGGATTTGGGTATTTTTGTGATGGTGTCTAAAACACCGCTGACGGCAATACCATTAGCTACATTACCTCCGATAGTTTTTGAAGTAAGTTTCATGTAAAAGGAACCGGGACTGCCCGGAGAGGCCTTTGTTGCAGTGAAAATACCAGAAGGCGCAGTGGTATTGTTCATGGTACCCCAAGATGCCGGGTTTTCGTAAGTTCCCATGTTTAACCAGGTCTCAAAGCCTGAATTAGGAATCTGCGAAAAGCATGAACCTGCTATGACTGCAAATAAAATTGATTGAATTAATCTTTTCATTTTATGGTTTGGTTTTTACAACATTAGTATCAGCTACCTTTTCTACTTTTACGAGATCCATGCCACACACAGGACAAGTGCCCGGTTTATCATACGTCTTCTCACCTTCACATTTCATCGGGCATTGATAGGTTACCTGTTCTTTGGTTTGCTCGGTGGTTGCGTTTTTGTTGCTCTGAGAATTGCATGCGCTAAATGATAATGTTAATGCGACAGCTGCAATAAGTATAAAATTGAATTTTGTTTTCATGGTTTTGATTTTATGTTTAATTGAAATAAAAAACGATTTTAATTATTAATTTTTACTAATTTACTATTTATTGGGCTTAAAAACAATAGTTTAACCTAATTTAATATGTTACGTTTAGGGAATAAAAGCCGGACGAACGAATTTTGAAGATAACAACAAAACAATGAAAGCCTCATAAAATGGGCATTTATTGATGATGTATCAAACAAAAATGTTCAAAAAGAAAAAGTTCAAAAGCGAAAAACCTGAAGAAAATCAATATTCCCAAGGAATTTCAATGGCGGGGAAATGTAGGAAAAAACATAAAATATAGGATCAGATATATATTCTGAAATCATAGCTGAATTAAGAGGTGTATTAAAAACGAAAAAATCCGGAATTACCTTTAAATCAAAAGTAGCGGTCTGAAAATAATCCTTTATTTTAAGATATTTTACATCGTTGTGGCAGTCCTTACAAGGGCCTTTGCAACAACGAACCTGAATATCAACCGTAGTTTTAAAGTAGCGGGTGCCACAATAATGCTTATTGATTGTAAACCCTGTGGTGGTTACAAATATTAAAAGGACCAGGACAATATTAACGATTTTCTTTAGCATATACAGCTTAATCAATGCAAATTTAGTGATTATCGGTCAAATAGTCAAGGTAAAGATTGTGTTTAATATGTTCCGTAATAATTTTAATTGGCCGTTGTTTCAACTGATTTTTTTAGTTGTCCGGCAACCACTTCTGCAATATCTTTTATTTCAACTGTAGCATATTTCCCCAGGGTTTTTTTACATAAAGGGCAGGAGGTTACCAGCAGATCAGGATTCCCCATCAACAATTGTTTACAGGCATCTTCCGTAATCATGTCACGTTTAAAAGAATTCATTTGAGTATTTCCGAGGCTGCCTCCGCAACAAAGGGATGCTTCTTTCGAGTTTTTTATTTCCTGAAGTTTGACCACTTTTTCTAAAAGTTTACGTGGCTCTTTATATACGTCCGAACCACGGCCCAGTTCGCAAGGATCATGATAAACAGCAAGAATATCCGATGGCGCCACGTTTATTTTATGCTCATTTGATAGCTGTAACAGGTATTGAGAATGATGCATGATTTCAATATCAAGCTTATATTCTTCTTTAAACACCTTATAACAAATGGGGCAGGAGGTGACCAGCAATTTAGCACCTGATTTTCTGATAGCATCTTGGTTTCTTTTTTGAAGTTCCAGGGCTTCGCCATCTTTTCCGGCAAGCATTAAAGGTCTTCCGCAACAGATGGTTCCATCAGCATCCATAAAATTATAGTTCACACCGGCCTGTTCGTAAATGGTGAGCATGGATTTTTTAATCGCCGGAGTTAAATGTGTCATACAACCGGCAAAATACACCACATCAACGGCAGGAATAACTTTTTCAGGAAGATAATCGAACTTTGAATCCATAACATCGGCCACCAGCCTGCGTTGTATCATTCTTTGGTCGTTCAGGCTGATGCCTACAGGGCAAAATTCCTGGCACCGGCCACAAATCATGCAATTAAAAAGCTTTTGCTCTTCAACTTTATTTCTCCGGACCGACTGAATAAAATAAACCGATTGCATGTCTTTAACATTTGCGGCAAAACCCATCTGGCATTTATCCATGCACATGCCGCATTTGGGACAGGAATAAACTTCCAGGTCCGCAAAACTGGTGTATTTTTTTTCTGTATGAATCCCGAACCTCCGCATAAAAATCAATAAGATTTCAGCGGGGATGTGCATATAACGGGTAAAAGGAAGAACTACGAAAAACGCTCCCAATGAGATAGAATAAAGCCACCAAAACGTATACGCAAGTTCGGTGGGGTAGGGTAAATAAGTAAACAAGCTGCCAATGGTGCCGGTTAAAAATCCTCCATTGCCATATACGCTTGCCGTAAGGCTTTCGGCGAACAAACGAAGTGGAAAAATGGACCATAAAATGATCATGATCATGATGTCCTGAATCCTTCTTCTAGGTTTGCGTTTAACTCCAAACAAAAATGAGAAGGCTCTTTTAAAATAAGCTAAAAGGATCCCACTTAAAACGAAAAGCAAGATCAGGTCCATGAGGTTTGTGAAGAACGATGACCATGGAACCCCATGGTGTTCATGGACAAAGAACCTGAGAAAGATAGGAAAATACGGTGGGTTCATATGAGCACCGGCGTAGAGCCTGGATTCCAGATTGCCAACAACTATCAGTAAGAGCCAACCCAGTGCAATGGACATATGCATATAACCCAGCAACGGGTTATTTTTGTATATTTTTCTATGGATCAGACTTTCCATAAAAACTTCCTTGATAGCTAATATGGTTTTATGGGTGAACAGCCATAACCAGAATTTTTTCTTTTCAGCAAAAGATAATCTTGAAATCCACCGGGCAAACCGGTACACCGTGTAAAGCAAAATGAATCCAAGACCAACAGTAAAAGGCAATACAAACAGATCGAATTTCATAATGCTTATTTTAAATTTACGGCCTTTTTGATATTTATGATCACATTTCTGGTATTAACATTCCGTGGACAGGCCAACGTGCATTTTCCACACAGCATGCATTTACTGATCTCTTCCTTCACATTTTGGTTCTCACCACGTTTGATCATAATCATCAGTTTTCTGAAATTAAAATCAGTAAACTGGCCGGCGCTGCAGGTTGCTGTACAAGTGCCGCAGGCAATGCAGATTTTAAAAGTGGTTTCACATTTATTTACAAAACGGGCAATCTTCAGGTCATTTTTATCGTAATCTATTTGCCTGTCATTGCTTAAACTGTATCCGAAATCAATCATTTCTAATGTATTAAATAGTTCGTCTGCCTAAAGGCTGGTCGTTGAGAAAATCAGCGACTGTTACGGCAGCAGCCCTCGCATCCGTAATAGTTTCAGTAATAGTCTTTGGCGAAGTACAGGCGCCTGCAAAGAAAACGCCTTCAATATTTGAGACATTAGTCAGCGTGTGCTGGTCCTGTGTCTTGAAAAACTTATTCGGTCCGGTATGGAGGCCTATCATTTTGCCAACTTTATTTGATCCTTCCGAAGGAACAAAACCAACCATAAGAACCAAAAGATCGAGGTTCATTCGTAAAGGTTTTCCTGCCAGGGTATCTTCTACTTTAATTACGATGGAACCGTCCATGTTTTCGCTTGCTTCACTCAAGCGGCCACGGATGAAATTAACCCCGTATTTTTCCTGTGCTTCCTTATACAGGAATTCGAAATGCATCCCAAACATGCGCATATCCATATAAAAACAAAATACCTCAGCTTCGGGTAAGCGGTCTTTAATTTCCACAGCTTGTTTTACCGCAGTGACGCAACAAACCTTAGAACAATAGGCGTTACCGACTTTTTCGTCGCGGCTGCCGACACAATGAACAAATCCAATTCTTTTGGGAATTTTTCCGTCAGCCGTTAGAATTTTTTTTCCTTCAGTGAACAACATTTCGAGATCCGATGAAGTGATTACATTATCATAAATCTTATAGCCGTATTCCTCTTTTTTTTGTGCATCAAAAAGATCATAACCTGTGGTTACAAGAATGGCATCGGCTTCAATGTTTTTACCACCGTCTGTGGTAATGGTAAATACATCTTTCTTTTTCGTTATATCCGTCACCTCTGTATTATAAACAACATTCACCTTACCTTCAACGCCCTGATTAAGAAAATCCAGGACTTCCGCGCCCAGCCGCATAGTCGGAAAAAGGCGTTCCCAATTTCTTACATGGCCTCCCAATTTGTCGGCTTTTTCTATTATGGTAACATCGTAATCCATGGCTGCCAGGAACGAGGAAGACTCCATGCCGGCAATACCACCGCCAATTACCACTATTTTTTTCTTTTCCATAGTTAATCCTTAAAGGTCAAAATCTTTTTTTGTTCGAATGGGTTACGGGCAGGTTCTCCCAAATCTTTTCCGTTTTTACCGCAATATTTTTTAGCGGGATCATAAGTGATGCCCATTTTGTCAAGCAAGGGTTCACAAGGTACCTGGTGTAGCTGCAACCCTAAATCCCAGGGATCATAACCCAATACCAAACCTGCCAGTTCCTCGTAGGTGAGAACAGGAATACCTTCTCCATTCCTGCCATATGATTTTCCCTGCATTTCATGAATGGCATATTGCCATTTATCGAGAAACATGGGGCAACCCGGGCAGTTTGTCAATATCAGGTCGGGATGATAAGGCTCCATGCTTTCAAATTTTTTATGCGAGCACGACATGGAATATCCTCTGTTGGCCTGCACCAGGTATTGCCTGAAACCAAAACCACAGCAATGCCTTCTTTCGGGATAGTCGATCACTTCACCGCCCCATTCTTCAATCATTCCAGAAAGGACATAGGGATATTCAGCGCCTCCGATACCTTTGGACGGAAACATTTTAGCATAATGACAGCCGATATGTTCCACCGCTTTTAAGGGTATTCCTGTGTTATGATCAATAAGTTTATAGGCTGCTTTTCGCGCAATCTCTTTCCTGAATTTATAAATCAGGTCGCTGGCATGAGCCAGGTTTTTAGGGATCTGAAACTCGCGGCCGGTAGCTTTTTTAAGATAGGCTCTTACTTTTTCTTCTGTTTCCGGGAAATGATGCCATGTGTCTAACACTTCGGTATAAATTCCGAAGGATGTAATGCAGGAAGGAACAAGGTTTTCATAACCCGATTCGGTCATTAGTGCAAATTGCCTGGCGACAACTGTCATCATGGTATCCAGCGGAACAACATCGCCATGATAGCCTATGCCGGTGCAGGTTGTATGACATGAATGTTCATAAACATCTTTTCCCAGATACTCACGCATGATCCGAAGAAATGCCGTTTCCGAACCGGGAAAAAAATTCTGACGGACGCAACTTCTGACATAGAAGTACTTATCATCGGCTATTTCCTTCTGATACTCTTTCCAGATTGCCTGTTTACCTTCAATTATCATCCTTTGTTATGTTTGTTGCTATTGTATGAAAAAATATGTGAAAAATATTCGTTGTCGATCCCTTCGCCGAATTCGAGGTTTAGTTCTTTTGCTTTTTCCTTTGAGAAATGTTCGATTTTTTCGAACCGCGCATCACCTCCGGTAACTTTAAAAATTTCCCTGATTTCATCAAGGGCTTCTTCAGGAATCTTCCTCAGAATTCCGGGTCCTTCACCCTGGTAATTTGCACCTAAACGAGCCATAACTTCAGGCCAGTTTTTTTGCAGCCAATCCCACACAGGCCCCTGCTCGGGATACATATCAGTTCCTATTCCTTCCAGATACAGGCAATAACCATATTTTAAGATCCAGTCGCCTACCACACGTTTCATGAATAATTGCTGCCGTCCTTTTTCCGATTCAACAAAATAACCTTTTTCCTGCGAGAGGGCGCGCAGGGCCATGATCACCAAACCGGGCGTGTTCCCTCTGGGGCACCTGGTTTTGCATGACATGCACTCTCCGCAATACCAGATGGTCTCGCTTTTTAATAATTCTTCGATTTTATTTTCATCCCTTGTTTGAACAGTATCAACAATGACACGCGGATCGTAATCGTAAAACTCAGAAGCAGCACAAATGGCAGTACAAGTCCCGCAATTAATACAAGCTTTCAATCCTTCTTCAAAGCGAATATCTTTTTTTAGCTCGTCGTATAAGGTGCTCATTGGATTTATTTTAATATTTTTGTATATCCTGGTATTAACTCTTGAATAAATAAAAGATATTTTTGCAAGAAGTACAAAATTAGTTAAACCATATACATGTTATCGTAATTCGGGGTTTACTATTTCATATTAAAAAATGTAATTATTGGCTTAAAAAAGTGTAAAAATACATTTTATTAAATGTGAAAGAAATTCGTATTTTTGTAAATGAAACATAAAAAGGATGGATAAAGAAATAAGCTTTTTGCCTGATGCATGCATGGATTGCCTCTTTAAATCCACCTGTAATCAGATAGCCGGCCAGGAAGAGAATAATTTCCTGTTTCTGAATCCTATCCAGCAGAATTATAAAAAGGGTGAAGTGATCATGAAACAGGGAATGAAAACTAACCACCTCGTTTATTTACATAAAGGGATAGTCAAGTTTAACTATGAGGATAACAATAATAAAAACCTGATCCTGGCAATTACAAAGGCTCCAACGATATTAGGATTGGCCAATGTGCTGAACGAAGATATCAATGTTTTTTCTATACTGGCCATTGAAGAATGCAGCGGCTGCCTGATCGATTTGAATAAGTTAAAAATGCTTATCATGAGCAACCGGCTGTTCATGTTGAATATTATGAAGATGTCAACAGGTATGTTCCGCAAGTCTATCGTTAAAATTATCAGCATGGCGCACAAACCAACCGTTGGCCGGATTGCTGAAATTCTGATAGATCTGTCGAAAAATGTGTATCAAAATGATTCATTTGTGTTGTCTGTTTCCAGACAGGAATTTGCTGAATACGCAGGGTGTTCAAAAGTTAATGTGATCCACACCTTGCAGAATTTTGCCGCAGACGGAATAATAAAAGTGAGTGGCAAAAAAATAGAAATTCTTAACCCGGAAAGGTTAATGAAGATCAGCCAAATAGAGTAACCAATAATATCTGATAAGGTAAAACCTTTAATACTTTAACCCAAATTCCGCATTGAGAATTTTCTAATGCGTAGCATTAGGAATAATTAAGTCTAATAAACTGTTTTTAAACAACATAAAATGATCGTTTTTGATGCGGAATCGACAAAGTAAATATAATTCTGGCAATTTTAAATTGCCAGAAACATTTACTAAGTCGGGATTAACCCGATTAAAGCATTAGTTCGTATACTCCTAATGCTTAATTCGGGTTTAACAACTCATCTCACCGGCATTTTTTAAAGCAGAAAGCAAGGCGTAAGCTCCTTTAATCACAATATTCTTAGCGTTTTTATCGAAACCTGCAGGGAATATTACTTCTGTATAACCTCCGGCGCTCTTGCCTTTTTTGATTTCAACCATCAGAAAATCATCCACCACTTTTTTGTCTTCGGTTCGTTTTCCTTTTGAAATAAAAATGTAATTCTTATCATCGAAAGATACGATGGCTTCATCAGGCAAGGCCTCAACCAGGCTGTTTCCTGTTTCGATAATGGCCGAGACATACATTCCGGACAACAACTCTATATTATTTTCGTCAACGGAAGCATAGACTTTCACTGTTTTATCATCATTGATCGCCTTGCCGACCCTGTAAACCGTGGCTTTATATTTTTTATCAGATGTACCTGTGCTTTCAAAAGTAATTTCCTGTCCTTCCTTGATCTTATCTATGTCTTTTTCAAACATGGTAAGTTCGAGTGTGAGTTTTTCGTTGTTGATGATCTCAAACACCACATCAGTGGGATTGACGTATTTTCCGACATTCACGTTCACCGTTTTTACATAACCGCTGATGGGCGAAATGAGCGGGACCGAACGCATGATTTTATCATCTTTCAATGAGGCAGCTTCGATTCCGATGAGGGCCAGTTTTTGTTCCAGCGCGCTGACTTTTACTTTCAGTCCTTTGTAGGTTGAAAGCGCCTGCTGGTATGTCTTTGCCGCGCTGACATTTTCGTTGTACAGCTCTTTCTGACGGTTATATTCTGTTTCGGCAAATTCAAGCTGGCTTTTGCTTTCGAGATAATCCTGCTGTAATTCAATGAATTCAGGATTTTCGATGATGGCAAGCACCTGGCCTTTTTTTACCGGGCTGCCCTGGAGCATAGAAGTGCTTTTTATATATCCGCCTAAAGTTGCAGAAATACTTACCATATTCTGAGGTGGAACATTGATAATTCCGTTCAGTTTCAGCATATTTCCGAGGTCTTTTTGCTCGATACCACCTAATTGAATACCCGCAAGCTTGTATTGTTCAGCGTTCATTTCGCAGGTGTTTTCAGGAAGGACTTCGTGTTCTTCTGCATTTTCGGTTTTATTTCCGCATGAAAATAAAAAGAAGCTTCCGATGATAGTCAATATTATGAGTTTACTTTTCATGGTTCTGGATTTATTTATTAGTGTTTTCATTTTCTTAATTTGTTTTACCGCTAATTTCATCAATGGCAATGATCGCTGAATTATAATTCAGCAAAGCTTCCAGGTAATTGGTCCTTATTTCGAGGGCTTTATCCAGGTTCTGAACGTACTCAACATAATCGATATTGCCTGCCCTGTAGCTCTTGCCAGCCTGTGCGATCAGAATATCCGACTGATGTAAGGCGCTCGTTTCATAATAATCAAGGCTGGCTTTATACTTCTGATAATCCTGCAATAGTGCCTGATATTCGTTATTAAGGGAATTGCGGTAATATTCAGCATTATTTTGTGCAATCTGAGTATTGATTTTTGCAGCCTGCACCTTCGACATGGAAGCCCCGAAAAATATCGGAATACTAACACCTGCGGAAATACCCGTAAAACGATCTGAGGTCGACAGGTCCTTATTTGACTGGTTAAAATAACTAACCGACAAATCGGGCAAAATCTTTGAACCTTCGGTCTTGGTTTCGAATTTCATTATTTTTACCTGCTGCTGTGCCATGGCAAGCGCCGGATTATTTTTAACTGCCGAACTGTCGCTGCCATATTCAAATAGCAGTTTCATCATTCCTGTTTCAGTGATACTGATATTATTGCTTTCGTTCAACAGTGTCTGAAGCCTCTTTTTGAAAATTTCAATATCGGAAACCACTTGGTTTTTCATGGTTTTTATTTCCATCAACCGTGTGTCTGCCGCGATCTTTTCCAGCATGGCAGACTCGCCGGTTTTCAATTTCAGGTCGGCAGCATGCTGAAAACTCATGTATAAACTGTCTTGATAATCAAGAAGCTTGAGTTTTGAAATGCAAAACAATAAATTGAAATAATTTCGCTTTACTTCTGAAACCACCTGGACTTTGGTCAAGGTCAATCCGTATTCGGCGCTTTTCACATTTGCCCGGGCAAGTTTGGTCTGGTAAACATAAACCGTAGGAAACTGAAATGTTTGCGAAATATTGACGTTGTTGTCTTTTGCATACGAATTGCTTTGTCCGTAGGTATATTCCAGATTAGTTTTATCTATGTCCCATCCGGCGCCGACCAGTTTTTTGTTCATGGCCACATTCATGGCTGCCGAACGCACATTGCCATTATTATCCACCGCCTTGTTCACTGCTTGTTCAAGAGTGTATGAGGTTGCCGGATTGTTTTGTGCAAATGTTGATGAAGGATAAAACATCCATAAGGTAAATGCAGCTATTATGACAACTATAGTATTGACGGGCACTGCAGCATTCATTTTTCTGTTTTTCTTTGAAGAAAACAGTACATACAACACCGGTAAAATAATCAGCGTAAGCAGGGTGGAAAATATCAAACCGCCGATTACCACTGTTGCCAGAGGCTTCTGAACTTCTGCCCCGGCTGATGTCGAGAGCGCCATAGGTAAAAATCCGAAAGAAGCTACTGCTGCTGTTATAATTACAGGCCTTAGCCTGATGTGAATACCCTTGCGTACACGTTCGTAAATGTCGCTGATGCCTTCCTCTTTTTCAAGCCGGTTGAATTCGGCAATCAGCACGATTCCATTCAGCACCGCCACTCCGAATAATGCAATAAAGCCGACACCGGCAGAAATGCTAAAATTCATATCACGCAAATACAAGGCAACGATTCCTCCGATAGCCGAAAGCGGAATGGCAGAATAGATAAGCAACGTTTGTTTTAAAGAATGAAAAGTAAAGAACAATAATATGAAGATCAGTAATAAGGCAACAGGAACGGCAATTGCCAGGCGTTGTTTGGCTTCTACCAGGTTCTCAAATTGACCGCCGTAGTCAACATAATATCCCGGAGGAAATTTTATCTGTTTGTCGATCTTGTTCCGGACCTCTTCAATCACCGATTCCACGTCCCTTCCACGCACATTAAAACCGACAGAAATTCTTCGTTTTGTGCTTTCTCGCGACACCTGGGCGGTGCCATTTTTTACCTCCACATTAGCTACCTGGTCAAGAGTGATTTGGTTACCATCGGGTAACGGAATGTACATGCTTTTGATAAAGTCAACATCCTGGCGGTAATCTTTATCGTAACGGACCACAAGGTCGAAACGTTTTTCTTCATCGTAAACCACACCGGCGCTGCTTCCAGCAAAAGCTGTTTTGAGAAGCATATTAACATCGGAAATGTTCAGGCCGTAATGTGCCAGTTTTTTCCGGTCGTATACCACCTGAACCTGTCCGGAACCGGTAACTTTTTCAACACTGATATCTGTGACACCGTCAACAGGAGTGATCAGCTTTTCTATCTGTGCTGCTTTATCGGCAAGTATTTCAAGGTTATCTCCAAAAATTTTTATGGCCACGTCTTGTTTGGCACCCGACATAAATTCATTGAAACGCATCTGGATAGGTTGCTGAAACTCAAATTTAACGCCGGCCAGCACCGACAATTCTGTCTGCATTTTTTCTATCATTTCTTCCCGGGTTTCGGCGCTGGTCCATTCGCTTTTATCTTTCATCGAGATAATATAATCACCGGTTTCCATGGGAGTAGGATCTGTAGGTATTTCGCCCGCGCCGATTTTACAAACGGCATGTTTTACTTCGGGAAATTTTGACATGAGGATTTTATTCGCTTTTTCGACCATCTCAACCGAATGCGACAAGGAACCGCCCTGAAGCGTGATTACTCCGGCAGCCAGATCGCCCTCCTCAAGGTTGGGTAAGAACTCTCCGCCTAACGAATTGTATAAAAAAAGGCTTCCGATAAAAAGCAAAACTGATACAATCACGACCATAATTTTTCTGCGTAACGCAAAATTCAGTACCGGCATGATCAATTTATTTGCACCTGAAATTATCTTATCGGAGATGGTTGGTTTATGAGTCGTTTTCTTGCTAAGAAAAAGCGCTGAAGCCACTGGAACATAGGTGAGAGATAAAATGATGGCTCCGAGTATGGCAAAGCTCACGGTTTCTGCCATTGGGCGGAACATCTTTCCTTCAATGCCAACCAGGGCAAGAATAGGCAAGTACACAATAAGAATGATAATCTGTCCGAAGGTTGCCGAGCTCATCATCCTCCTTGCCGATTCATGGACTTCAGTATCCATTTGGGCGCCGGTTAGCTTTAGTATTCCCGGGTGATGTGTCTTGCTCTGCTTAATACGGTGCACCACACTTTCCACGATAATTACAGCGCCGTCCACAATAAGACCGAAATCTATAGCTCCGAGGCTCATCAGGTTTCCGGAAACGCCAAACAAATTCATGAGAGAAATGGCAAAGAGCATGGAAAGCGGAATCACGGACGCTACCACCAGTCCGGCCCTTAAATTACCAAGCAGGATCACCAGCACAAATATAACGATCAATCCGCCTTCAATAAGGTTTTTTGAAACTGTCCCCACCGCACGGTTGACCAGTTCGGTCCTGTCGTAATAGGGTTCTATTTCAACACCTTCAGGTAATGATTTCTGGACGGTTTTCATACGTTCTTTCACATCGGCCACAACTTTTGAAGCATTGGCCCCTTTCAGCATCATCACAACTCCGCCGACAGCCTCGCCGGATGTATCCACCACAAACGCACCGTAGCGCGGCGCACTTCCCATCTGAACATTTGCGACATCGCTGATCAGCATCGGAATTCCGGCTGAATTCGTTTTTACTACAATATTTTTCACATCATCAAGCGAATTTACCAGTCCCAGGCCCCGGATAAAAAATGCCGTTGGTTTTTTATCGATATAGGCGCTACCTGTATTCTGATTATTATTTTCGAGTGCTTTGAAAATATCAGCTAAAGTAACATCCATCGCTCTGAGCCGCTCCGGGTTAACCGCTACCTCATATTGCTGAAGAAAGCCACCATAGCTGTTTACATCAGCAACACCGGGCGTTCCTAAAAGTTCGCGGCGAACGATCCAGTCCTGTATGGTTCGCAGCTGCATGGCATCGTACTTACTTTCGTAGCCAGGTTTTACATGCAGAACATACTGATAGATTTCGCCCAGCCCTGATGAAATAGGCGCCATTTCAGGTTTTGTTAAACCTTCAGGGATCATCTCTTCTGCACCTTTCAGCCGTTCACTGATTTGCTGCCGTGCCCAATAAATGTCAGCGTTATCTTTGAAAACAACGGTCACCACCGAAAGCCCCAGACGTGAAATAGAACGTAGTTCAATAACATCAGGAATGTTAGCTACGGATACTTCAATCGGTGCTGAGATAAACTGTTCTACTTCATTAGCAGCTAAAGTCGGGGCAATGGAAATGATTTGAATCTGGTTATTGGTAATATCAGGTACCGCATCGATGGGTAACTGTTTCAGTGAATAAATCCCCCATAAAATCAGGAAGAACACGAAAATACCAACAATGATTTTATTCTTTATAGAAAATCCAATGATCTTATCAATCATATTATATAATTTTTGATTTTATTAAATAGTAATAAAAACTGTAACTCCAACCGATGCAATCAATCAGGCTGAAGAAACATTAATGTAAAAATCAAAAATTATATTTTGGGAGGTTGCCAGATTACTTCAGGGATTATTGGTAATCTGGATTCAATGAATGTTGTTAATCGAATTGAAGGGATCGTTACAAATACCTGTAAATTCATCGGGATTGAAACGACCGTATTGACCTGACAACAATTACAAAAACAAAAAGGTGAGCAATTATGGTTGCAATTGGAATCATGATGCCCCTCACAGGTTTTTTCTTTATGAATCTGATTTGAAGTAAAATCAGAATGGTTGCCATTATCCTGACAAGGATACGCACAAAGGCTCAAAATATAAAGGGCAAAAATGCAGCTTAACCATTTCATTACATCAAAAGTACGCTATTTACTAATTCAAGTAGTTAAATACTCGTTAAAAACTAAAAAGGAGCCTATTTAGAAAGATTTTAAATTATCTTTGCATTTAAATGAAAAAATTAATCTTTTTTCTGGTCGTATTTCAGATATGTTTTAAAATATCTGCTCAGAACGCCTTAATTAAGGGTACGGTCAGCGGGATTACTTATATAGGGAATGAAATAAAGAATGAGCGTTTGCCTTTTGCAAATGTGTATTTATCCGATCAGAAATCAGTGACCACAACAGATAAAAACGGTAAATATGCTATTACTTTTCAGACAAAGGAAGGGATAAAACTCATCGCAAGTTATGTTGGGTATAAGAGTGATACCGTGCTAATACAACCCGGACAAAGCAACATAGATTTTGCTTTGATATCCGATGCAACACTAAATACGGTGGAAATAAAAGAAAAGGTTGATGATTATATTTCCCGTTTAAAACCGATTAAAACTGAAGTCATTACTGAATCGGGTTTGCAAAAACTGGCCTGCTGCAACCTGTCCGAAAGTTTTGAACGAACCGCTACTGTTGATGTTGGCTATTCTGATGCCGTGTCCGGCGCCAAACGGATTCAGATGCTTGGACTGTCGGGTATATACAGCCAGATACTTATTGAGAATATTCCCGCAGTCAGAGGCTTGACATCGTCTTATGGATTAACTTTTATTCCGGGCTCCTGGATGCATTCCATCCAGATATCAAAGGGAACATCCTCTGTTATCAATGGTTATGAATCTGTGACCGGACAAATAAATGTTGAAAATAAAAAACCGGAGAGCAACCAAGACCCCTTATTTTTTAACTTATACGGGAACAGCGACGGACGCATTGAGGCTAATCTGAATTCGACAATTAAAATTAATGACCACTGGAGTACCATGATACTTGGACACGGCGCATTTAACCAGTTTATGATTGACAGAAATAACGATTCTTTTCTGGATATACCTAAATCATGGACGGGGAATTTTATGAACCGGTGGGTATATGATAAAAACGGAAAAGTACATATTCAGTTTGGTGTTGGCTATCTTCAGGACAGCAAAAATGGCGGGCAAAAAGAATATTACAAGGTTGAAGATTCCCTGAAACCGGACTATTATGCTATCGGCGTTGACTTTAAGCAGTATTCAGCTTTTCTGAAAACAGGTTTTTTCATTGGCACCGGCGGATATAAAAGCGTCGGGATAGTTAGTTCTTTCAATAGGGTTGAGCTTAATTCAAAATATGGTTTAAACACATATGATGGTGAACAAAACAGTGCCTATTTGAATGTGATATATCAGTCGATGTTTAGAAATACCAATCACAAATTCAGCACCGGTGCCGGTTTAATGTACGACAATTATGCTCAATACCTTAACGATTCTGCTTTTTATACAACAGAGTATGTTCCGGGAGCTTTTTTTCAATATTCATACACATATCCTGAAAAGTTCAACCTGATCATCGGCGTTCGCGGTGATTATAATTCAAATTATGGATTCTTTTTCACCCCACGAATTCATCTGAAATACGACATCAATGACAAGTTTACTATTCGTGCTTCCGCCGGCAGGGGTTACCGCTCGCCGAATGTAATTGCAGAAAATACCAGTATCCTGGCAAGTTCGAGGAAAATTATTCTGGAAGGTAGTCTGAGTGCCGAAGAAGCCTGGAATTACGGATTGAATATTACCAAAGAATTTTTGTTGACGGAGACTTTGAAAGCAAGTATTGGAGCTGATTTTTATAGGACCGATTTCATCAATCAGGTAATTGTGGATCTGGACAGAAACCCGCAGGAAGTTGTTTTTTATAACCTCGACGGACGTTCATACTCCAACAGTTTACAGATTGACGGCATGATTCAGCCTTTCAGAGGGTTTGAAATTACGCTGGCCGGCCGGTTCAATGATGTAAAAAGGACGATAGACAGGAAGCTTCGCGAAGCGCCGTACGTGAGCAAATATAAAGGTTTGATGACGCTTTCCTATGCAACAAAATTCGAAAAATGGAAGTTTGATGTTACCCTTCAGTTCAATGGAAAAGGCCGGCTGCCTGATACCGACAGTAATCCGGAGCCTTTCAACAGGCCCCATTATTCAAAGGAATATTTTATGTTATATGCCCAGATCACGAAAAAGTTCAAATACATAGACATTTATGCCGGTGCTGAAAATATCACAAACTATATGCAACATCATCCTATAGTTGCTTCCGATGACCCGTTCGGCAAATATTTTGATGCCTCCATGATCTGGGGGCCGATCATGGGACGTGCATTTTATGCTGGAATACGATTAACAATAAAATAAGTAAACATATGAAATCATACCTGTTCAAAACCACCATCAATTGCAGCGGATGTTTATCAAGAGTCAAGCCGATACTTGATAAAGAACCGCGCATAAAAACATGGAGTGTTGATCTCGAACATCCTGACAAGGTCCTTTCTGTGACGACTGAGGATTGTGAACCTAGCGACATCATAGATATCATCGACAATGCCGGATTTGAAATTGAAGAAATTAAATCATAAAAACCAACTTAAATACAATATCATGAAAACAAAAAATCGGATTTTATCACTGCTTGTAATTTCTTTGTTTTTGATGGCCACGAATACCGGATATTCACAAAACAAAAAATCAGGAAATAAGGAGATAAAAATAACTACGTCTGCACAATGTGGTATGTGCAAAACACGTATCGAAAATGGTCTTGCCTATGAGGCGGGTATTAAAAATGTATCCCTTGATCTAGAAACAAAAGTGGTTACAGTTGTGTACAACCCTAAAAAAACAAATCCTGATAAGATACGTACTATAATAAATAATTTGGGCCATGATGCTGATGATACCAAAGCCAACAAGGAAGCCTATGATAAACTTCCTGCATGTTGCAAAAAGCCTGAACCGGGAACTAAAACCATTCACCAGAATTGACGATCAAAAAGCTTATTAAATCAATGGTTTTAGTTAAATGCATGGCCATATTTGATCGTATTTTATTTCTTTTTTAAATTTTGTTTTAAAACACCTTTATTTAAGAAAAATACTATAATTTTAGCCTCAAATATCATTGATATTATTTTTTTATTTGTTTGACATTAAAAAAATATTGAATAGCAATGCTGTTAGATATTTGAAATTCAGATATGTATAGCTGATTTTGTTAACAGTTATTTATCTGAATAGTAGTATAAATTGAAAAGGATATTTTATTTTTGAAAATCGAATAAATTCGGGTTACTAAATTCAAGCATAATGAAGAAAAGTATTTTTTTCCTCCTACTATCAGTATACTGGCTGACAGCAAATTCACAAACAGCTACCATACAAACAATAAATGGCGCAATACCCGGCAATAATTACACTGTTGATATTACCCTGAACGGATTTTCTCCTGATAATATAGCCGCTTTTCAGTTTACTGTTCATTATGATACAACTTATCTTATTTTCGATACGGTGTCAGACTGGTATGCAGGGATCACAGGAGCAACGGTTCAGCTGTCAACACCGGGCGTGGTTTCTATTGCTTATGGAGAGGATTTTGGGGTGGTCGTTGATGGAGTACTTTGTAAAATAAATTTTACATTAAAGCCTAATGCAACTGCTTGCTATCCCGTTACCTGGACTGATTATCCTGCACCCGGATTGTTCGGAAATAGTAGTTATAATGAATACACAGTTACCTATGTTGATGGAGCGGTTTGCACCTGCACTGCAGTATCAATAACGGGACAACCTTCTGATCAGAGTGTATGTAATGAAGGAAGTGCTGATTTTTCTGTTACCGCTGGCGGCGATGCTCCGTTTACTTTCCAATGGCAGTATTTCAATGGCAGCACATGGAATAATGTTGTGGATGGAATACCGGCAGGTGCGGTCTATGCAAATACTACAAGCAGCACCATGACCGTAAGCGGAGTTACTGTTGCCGGAAACCACCTGTACCAGTGTTATGTTACAAACTGCGGCAGCGTAAATACTGCAACTTCAGATGCTGTCACACTGGCGGTAAATGCTCCGACCATACCAACCGCTGAAATACAAACTGTAAATGGCGCTATTCCCGGAAATAATTACAGTGTTGATGTTTCTCTTGATGGTTTTTGTCCGGATATTTCAAGTTTCCAGTTTACAATAAGGTATGATACCAATGAACTCACCTTAATAGATGTGACAGACTGGTATGCCGGTGTTACCGGAGTTACCATAAATTCAGGTACGTATTATGGCTCTGTTCATGCGGTTGCTTTTGCATGGGGAGATACACCTGTTGCTATTCAGGGCGTGTTATGCAAATTGAATTTCACAAACCGTACCAGTGGCAGTTGTAAACCTATTACCTGGTCTGATGCACCGACCATACGTTTAATTTCTGACGGGAGCTTTAATGAGTATTCGGTAGTATATGTTGACGGACAGATTTGTTCAGCCTGCACAGGAGCATCAATAACCGGCCAGCCTTCAGCTCAAAGTGTGTGTAATGGCGGGAGTGCCGATTTTTCTGTTACAGCTGCCGGCGATGCTCCATTCACTTACCAGTGGCAATATTATAATGGCAGCAGCTGGGATAATGTTGTTAATGGAACGCCTGCGGGAGCAGTATACACAAATGCTACTTCCGGCACGATGACCGTGAGCGGGATTACTGCTGCAGGAAGCCATCTGTTCCAATGTTATGTAACTAATTGCAGCGGAGCTAATAATGCAACTTCAAGTTCAGCGACACTCTCAGTCAATGCATCCAGTATACCAACTGCAACCATACAAACAATAATAGGAGCAATCCCGGGCAATAACTACAGCGTTGATATATCGCTGAATGGTTTTTGCCCGGATATTTCAAGTTTCCAGTTTACGATAAGGTACGATACAACCGAGCTTACTTTTTTAAACGTCACAGATTGGTTTACCGGTGTATCTGGTGTCATGGTAAATTCAAGCACTCACTATGGAAATATCCATGCACTAACCTTTGCCTGGGGAGATTCAACCTTAGCTATCCAGGGTGTGCTTTGTAAATTGAATTTTAAAAACCTGACAACAGGCAGTTGCAATCCTGTCACCTGGTCTGATTCGCCGACCATGCGCTTGTTTGCAGACGGTAATTTTAATGAATACATGGTTATGTATGTTGACGGCCAGATATGCTCATCCTGTAATGCAGTCACCGTAACATCACATCCTTCAAATCAAAGCATCAGCAGTGGGGGGAGTGCAGATTTTTCTGTTACTGCAGGCGGAGATGCTCCGTTTACCTATCAATGGCAGTATTATAATGGAAGTTCGTGGAATAATGTTGCTAATGGAACACCTGCAGGAGCTGTATATTCGAATGCCACAACAAGCACCATGACAGTCAGCGGGATTACAGCTGTGGGAAGCCATCAATATCATTGTTATATAACTAATTGCAGCGCTAATAATAATTCGACTTCAAATACTGCGACATTAACGGTCAATTCTGGCCCCACAGCTACCATACAGTCGGTTAACGGTGCAGTTCCGGGAAGCAGCAGCCCTGTTAGCATTACCCTGAACGGTTTTACTCCGGGCGATATAGAAGCTTTTCAATTTACAATACGTTATGATACCAGTTGTCTGGCATACGATACTGTTACTGACTGGTATCCGGGAATAACAGGTGCATGGGTTCAGGAGTCAAGCCCCGGTGTGATTGCATTTTCCTATGGAGAAGCATTTGGGCTTGTGGTAGATGGTGTTCTTTGTAAAATCAATTTTACATATAAGGGGACATCTCCCGGATGCTGTCCTGTAACCTGGGATGATTATCCCACCCCCAGATTGTTTGCTGACAGCAACTATAATGAATATGTGGTTAACTATATCGACGGGCAGGTCTGCTATACGTGCACAGCGGTTTCAATAACCGGGCAGCCTGCAAATCAAACGATATGTACTTCCGGAAGTGCCAATTTTTCGGTCTCTACCGACGGGTCATTACCATTCACGTATCAGTGGCAATATTTTGATGGCAGCACATGGAGCAATGTTGTCGACGGAACTCCTGCCGGAGCATTATATACCAATGCCACAACCAGTGCTTTGACTGCAAGCGGGATTTCCGCAGCAGGAAGCTATCAGTACCAGTGTTATGTGACCAATTGCAGTGGTGGCAATAATGCGACTTCAAATGCAGCGACACTTACTGTAAATGCAGCTGTTACACCTGCGTTTACCGGTTTAGGCCCATACTGTGCAGGTGCAACCCCGGGTACCCTGCCAGATAATTCTAACAATGGAATTACCGGGACATGGATTCCTGATACAATAAACACCGCTACTTCCGGGACCATTACCTGTAATTTCACACCCACAGCAGGGCAGTGTGCCACTACAGCAGCAATGCAAGTAATAGTAAATCCGCTGTTGCCTGTAAGTATTGGTATTACAGCAAACCCGGCCGGTGCGGTTTGCTCAGGTACCTTTGTGACCTTTACTGCAACTGTAGCTAATGAAGGAGCCTCACCGGTTTATCAGTGGACAGTAAATGGCATTAATGCCGGAAACAGCCCGGCCTTTTCAAGTTCAGGACTTATAAATAGCGATACCATTGTTTGCCGGCTTACATCCGACCTGGAATGTGCCTCAAACAATCCTGCAGTTTCAAATACTATCATAATGATAGTTAAACCAAGCCTAACAGCAGGTATTACTATCGAAGCTATTGATAATCCTGCCTGTAGTAATACATTAGTTTCATATACTGCAACACCCGTTAATGGTGGCACTACACCTGCCTACCAATGGTATCTGAACACGACCCTCGTTGGTACTGAAAGTACCTATTCAAATAATGCTATTAATAACGGAGATTCTGTAATATGCCAACTTAATTCGAATGAAGCTTGTGTAATAAATAACCCAACATGGTCGAATACCATACATATGGTAGTTAACCCAATGCCAATAGCAGAAGCGGGTACTTATGCAACCTATACCAGCACACCAATACTGATTGGTGATCCCTCCAGCGGCCCCGGAACCTTCAGCTGGTCACCTGCAGGAGGGTTGGACAATCCGTCGATAGCTCAACCTTCAGCATCACCTTCAATTACAACAACCTATACGATAAGTGTTGTCAACAATAGCTGTATAGCTACGGATACAGTTACCATTACTTACGGTGGTGTAGGTCATAATATTACAGGCAAAACAAGGTACGCTGGCAGGGCCAACGCAGGAAGCCCTGCACCCAATTCTCCTAGTTATAATGCTGTAATGTACAATATCGATAATGTAATTGTAATTTTGAAAACCTCACCAGCAGGAGCAGAGCTCTCAAGAGATACAAGCGATGCGTTGGGGAATTATCAGTTTACCAACATTGCTGACGGCAATTATATTTTGTCGTATGATAAATACACTGTTGACTCTATGCAGTATGGAAATGATATTAACGCCATTGACGTCGCATTAATTAAATACTATGTCGGGAGTGATACCCTTCAGGACCCTTCCAGGTGTTTTTCGTCCGAATATAAAAAAGCAGCCAATGTGGATAATAATTTATTTATCAATGCGGTGGATATCGCCCGTGTGAAATCAAAAGTAGGAGCACCCTATGATGTTATTAAAAACTTCCCCAAAGGCAACTGGGTTGCGCTGGATCAAAGTGTAATTATTGGCGGTGCCGATGTAAACATGGACCTGAGAACAATTTGCTACGGTGATTACAATGCCTCCAGCACCAGATACCGTGATTCTTTAACAAACTGGGGAGGTGTCAAATCACTCCCGTTTGATTTTATTGTTACTTCTGGAGAATATGTAACAACCAGCGATCCAGCATATTTTGAAATTCCCTTGAGGATCAGTTCAAAAATGAATGACTTTTCAGCTTTGGGACTGGAATTGAATTATTCTGATAAAGAATTTAAATTAGTAAGCGCAACTATGCCGAAAGTTGCTGATAAAAGTGGTTCGGTTAAGATCAATCCTTCATTTGAAGAAATCCTTTCGGATAATGATGATTTGCTGATAACCGATGATGAAGGTGTGATAAGGGTTGTATATGCCACCACGAATCATTTTGATGTGGCAGCCAACGACGAAATGATCGTTCTTGGATTCCGTTCACTCAGGAACTTACAGCAGGGCGAACTTGAATTTAAACTTTCCGGAACCGGTGTGATCGGCAACCAGTATGGTGAAGAAAATGACGATACTTACCTGTTAATGCCAAAGGTTTTAGTTCAGGGAAATAGTGATGGCGCAATGGAATTTGAAGGTTATCCCAACCCGTTTAACGGTGAAGCAACCATAACCTACACCATACCTGAAAATGGGATGGTGAAACTGACGGTTTATAATGCTATTGGCGCGTTGATTTCAGAACCGGTAAATGAAGTTCAGGAAAGCGGAAAGCATTCATTGGTATTCTCCTCAGCGAACCTCCCGTCAGGATTGTATACTTTTAAACTGGAATACTCGGGTTCAGATAAAACTAAATGCCAGGTTCTGAAGTTGATTCATTGATATAAGCCATTTTAGAAAAGGTCGACAAGAGCATACAATGAAACCTATTTTATCTTTATTATTTACTTTAATTTGTTCGTTTTGCTTTTCTCAAAATCCCTGGAATGAATATGCGAAATTAAGTGGTGATAGTAATAAAGTTTATAAGGATTATTACTCTAACGGTCAACTTCGTTTAGAATTTACACTAAAAGATGGGAATCTTGAAGGAGAATATTTGGGTTATTATAGCAATGGGAAAGTGCAGGATAGTACATTCTTTGAAAATGGACATTATCATGGAACCAACAAATCTTTTAATCAAAAAGGACAACTAATAATAATAGAAGAATACAAGCATGATACGTTATTGTTTAATAAGGATATTTATTATTACAAAAACGGGAACATTAAAACCGAAGTATATTTATTCTTTGATACCGATTCATTAAAAATAAATCCGTTTTTAAAAACTACACAGCATTCATCAGGCACAAACCCCGATATGAACTATAGCAAAGATTTATCCTTTTCAAAAATGAAAAGTCATGGTAAAAATGTAGAATACTTCAAAAATGGTAAAATAAAAGAAGAAATTTTTACAATCAATGAATTATTTGATGGAGATAGTAGATGGTATAATCAGGATGGGACCTTAGCTGGGGAAGGTATTTATAAAAATGATAAACCAGAGGGAGATTTCATCTATTATTCTAGAAAAGGAAAAGTAACAAAAATTGAAACCTGGAAAGAAGGAAAATTAATAAAAACAGTAAAAACAAACGGCTTATAACAAGCATAGCTATAGCGGTAGAAATATGCTGGTGCTTGATAACTTTGTTATATGCCGCCGATAGCAAGCACCGAAATGATATCGGTAAGTATCGGATCACATTAAAAAGGGGCTGGCTAAAAAATTTAGCCAGCCCCTTTTGTGTAACTTAATTATAAGAATTAAGTTATTGTAGCTCGTGTTTCCTTCCGCAACGCGGACAATCTATAGTTTTACCGGTGAAGTCAGCGGGTACTTTCAGTTTCATACCACAATCGCAGTTGATGAATGAATAATTATCCACCTTCATCATAATATCATGCGAAGTGCGGGTAGTAGTTTTTGAATCTGCAAAAGCTGCCATTCCTGCAGTTTCTCTGAATTCCATATTTTCCTGGTTGCCGAGTTCTCCAACCGGAATAATAGTTTTGTTTTTACCGGTCACTGAATTAAATGCGCTTTGATAATTTGCCAGTCCTGCACCACCTGACATAGCCCTTAGTATCCGGATTCTTTCCGAAATGGGGGGGTGCGTACTTGAAAGGTCTGACATTTTCATGCCCTTTTTCTTCAGGGGATTACAAATGTACATTGGGGCGGTTACCTTGTTAGCCATGGGCATTTCTGCCGTATTGCCGGATATTTTTTCAAGCGCTGATGCAAGCCCTTCCGGGTAACGGGTTAACCTTACCGCCGATGCATCAGCAAGATATTCGCGTTTGCGTGAAATGGAAAAGTAAAGCAATTGGGCCATAATAGGAGCAAGGATAGCTAAAACTAATGCAGCTATCATTATAATAATCTGCGCCTGTCCGCCTCCTTTTCGTCCGCGTCCTGCACCCAGGAATAAACTCCGCAAAAATATCTCTGAAATAATTACAATAGCGCCCATCATAACACCTGCTAAGGTCATGAAACGAATATCGCGGTTTACCACATGCGACATTTCATGAGCAATCACACCCTGCAACTCGTCGCGGTTCATGCGGGCAAGGAGCCCGGCAGTAACAGCAACAACCGCATTGTCTGGACTCATACCGGCTGCAAAAGCATTGGGCGCATCCGTATTTATGATATATACCTTAGGCATCTTTGTCATGCCGGCAGCTATACGCATTTCTTCAACCACATTGAATAACTGTGGGTGAACATCAGGTGTTACTTCCTTGGCGTTGCTGGCGGAAAGCATAATTTTAGCACCTGATTTAACAGCAACAAGTGACATGATGCCAAATATTGCCAGTGCTGCAATTATCCCGATAAAAGCGCCGCCTCCTTCAGGGTCGAAACCCCATCCAATGACAAAGCCCAAGCCGATAAGCACAATACCCATCAGAGTAAAAAGAAAAACCGACTTGCGCTGATTGGCTTTAATTATTTCCCACATAAACTAATGATGTTATTGGTTTAGGAAAAACTGACCTTTGGCACTGCTTTTTCAGCCTGGTCCTGAATTTCGAAAAATACTTCGTCTTTAAAGTTAAACATACCGGCAATAATATTTGTCGGGAAGGTTTGCTTCTTGTTATTGTAAAACAACACCTGATCATTGTATGCCTGGCGTGAGTATGAAATTTTATTTTCAGTAGAGGTAAGCTCTTCCTGTAAAGCCAGAAAATTCTGATTGGCTTTCAGATCAGGATAGGCTTCCACTGCTATCTGTAACTTCCCCATAAGGTTGGTAAGTTCACCTTCAGCTTTGATCTTGTCAGAAATGGAACCTGCACTCATGGCGTTGCTGCGTGCGTTTGTAATACTTTCCAATGTCTGGCGTTCATGAACCATATAACCTTTAACCGTTTCGATAAGGTTAGGGATCAGGTCATGGCGGCGTTTCAGCTGGACATCAATCTGTGCCCATGCATTTTTTACCTGGTTTCTTAAACGTATCAATGCATTGTACATTCCGACAACCATGAAAATCAGAACTACAACAATTCCTAGAATAATCCATAAAGCAATCATAATTTACCTCCGTAATTTTAATTAGTATTAAGATTTTAATTTATAAGCAAACATTTCGTTTAAAAGATGAACAATCTTATTGTTTTGATCCAGGTCGCACAGCTTTACAACTTCGTGCAACTCACCTTTGTCGAACCACAATCCGTGGTTTTTCCTGCATTTGTCAATAAGAACCTTTTTGTCATTACCGACAAAAACCTTATTCATTTTTTTTGAACAGGCCGGGCAGCGGTGGCGTTTTTCGGAATTCTTATCGTCGATGCTGAAAGAGGCCATGAGTTTGTTACTTTCGGCAGTATCATCAAGCAATAATTCCAGCTCACCTGCATCAAGCCAGATACCTTCGCATTGCTGGCAATAATCAATTTCAATTTGCTGAAGTTCGAGCACCAGCATCGGCTTTTTACAAACAGGACAAACCATATAATTTTATTTTATTCAATATTAATTAATTCAGCAAGTCAAAAATACACATTATTAAATTGTGCTTCGAACTTTGCTGATGAATTTATTAATTGGCAAACGTGTTAGCAAATTTAGTGTCTTTTTGTTTTTTATGACAATTAGTCCTTAAATCCTTACAAATGTTACAAAATTTGGAATTATTGACAGTATAAACTTGCAAAAACGCTCTTAAAGTCATAACAATGCGACGCCCTTGTCAGAATAAGAAAATTCCGGTAAATCAAATACTGAGTTTAGCCAATACATATTCGCTTGTGGCCGGATCCTCACCTACGATCCAAAAATTTGAACCGTCGTAAGTTACACCACAACTATTCCCACTAGCAACCGGAGAATCGATGTAATAGGTTAAAACGCACTGGAACGGGCTTACCTGGCATTTATACAACAGATGATTCTTCATAAAGTACATATACCCTCCCACATATTCCATTCCGTAAACATCAAGTGGAAAATGCTGCAAAATTTCATCCGTTATAATATCCCAGGTGTATATATAGCCATCCGCAGAATAAAACATTTTTTGTCCGATAAGTGCTAAAGATTGGATTCTGTTTGCACTTAAAACCGGGCTGGACGACATGACAGCTCCGGTGGTTGCATTTACTTCATCTATCGTGTTGCTATTAACGATCCAGATGGCCGAAGGAGCATAATTTATACTTGGAGAATAGTAGCTCCCCATTAACGATAATGCTGTGCTTGTCGCTGAAGTCGGGTTTATTTTATATATAGTACTGCTGTTCCAGTCGCCTGCCCATAGTATGTTTGTTCCGTCAAAACCTATGTCTTGCCTGCCGTCACCATTTATTTCCGGGTTGGGAATAGTGTTAGTGATGGTTACAAAAGTTACCCATTCTGTTTCATCTGGTGCATTATTATTTTTTTTCAAAACGACATTTTTGTTGGTATTCGTCAATCTGAGTGTGTCGTTAGCGACCGAATAATTAAAAATTTCCAGGAAGATAGTGATCTGATTAGAAGTAATAAAAGCCAAATCACTCTCTAAAGCTTTGAATCCGTACTGGGCCGAGTCTAACAAATGAATACTGTTATCACTTTTCAGGATGACATATCTGGTTCCGCTTAAACCGCTTACAACGTCCCATTTTGCATACATGGCAGGGTTTGGATTGGTAGATATTCCTGTTGGCCCTGTAGGGCCGGCAGGCCCTTGCGGCCCTTCATACTTGTCCTTTTTACACGACGTACAAAGGCTTATGGCAAGAGCAACAAATAAAATTGATTTAATATATTTCATGATTTTATTGTCTGTTTAATATTTCTTTAAATGCTCAGTTTATAGAGTTTGTGTTCACCGATATTATAGTTATAACCGACAACCCAAAAATGTGAACCGTCGAACGTAATTCCGCCATTATTGCCTGATACATGCGGGTAGTCAACATAATAAGTGGTGATGGCTTCAAAAGAAGGTGATAATTGACATTTGTATATATTATGACCACTAAAAATGTATAAAAATCCACCGGTATATTCCATTCCTTCAACATAAAGACTAAATAGCGGTGTTATTACGTCTGATACAATATTCCACATCAGCACTTCTCCGTTCCACGTCCCGTACCACATGTCTGACCCGATCAATGCATTTGATTTAATTTGGCTTGTTGTTAATATGGGACTTGTTGAAATAACAGCGCCTGTCGTTGTATTAACTTTATCTATGACATCGTCATCCGAAATCCAGTAAAATGTAGCAAAGTTTACAGCTCCATAATAATAAGAATGGGCTAGCGGAAAATTAACCACAGCGTGGGTTGAAGGGTTAATTTTGTACAGTGTACTTGAACTGGAAGCGCTGGTCCATAAAATATCGGTGCCGTCAAAGGCTATATCTTCCCTGCCATCACTACCGGTCGGGCTTTCAATGCTGTCTGTCACCGTTACAACAGTCATCCATGCACTTTCTTCCGGGGTATTGTTATTCCTTTTTAATACGACATTATAGGTAAAATTTGTAAGATTGAGCGTGTCGTTGCTGATGGTGTAATTAAATATGGTCGAGAATGCATTTATCTGAGTGTAAGTTAACATCGCCATCGTACTTTGCATGGATTTAAAACCATAATCGGCAGAATCCAGACGGAATAAAGAATTGTCGGTTTTCAAAATATAATATTTGGTTCCGGGCATTCCGCTTAATACTTGCCATTTGCCGTAAATAGCTGGATTTACAGCCGTTGTAGAACCTGTTGGTCCTGCTGGTCCTTCCGGGCCGGTGGGGCCTTCTTTTTTACATCCTGTAAAAATGATGAACGCAAGAAAAAACACTAAACTAGCCTTGATAAATTTCATTTTTTTTCGGTTTTAAGTTTGATCCGCCGCGGCGGATTTGGTTTGAATTTTATGCAAAAATACCTATTAAGCCGGATAAAATCAAGCTTTTAAGTATAAAATTTTGATAATTGGCTTTATTTTAACAAAAAATGAACAATTATGCCTGGTGTATAACCCGCTGTGGGAATGGTATTTCAATTCCTTCTTTCTCGAAAGCATATTTCAGGCGTTTACGCAGTTCACCGTTCACCTCCCATTGTTTGAGCGGTTGTGTCTCTCCTAGGATTTTTATGATAACTGCTGATTCTTTGAACTCATCCACCCTTAAAAACTGCGGAGGTTCTATAATGAATTCTTTCCATTGAGGGTCGTTGAAAAGTTTAAGCCCAACTTCATTAACAACTTTTATTGCATGCTCAATGTCGGTTTTATAAGCAACAGCAATGTTAAGGTTGATGCGGGCATAATCTTTTGAAAGATTGGATACTATTCTTATTTCACCGTGCGGAACAAAATGTACCGTCCCGTCCAGATCGCGCAGTGTTGTCAGGCGTAAACTTATATCTTCCACAACCCCTGTAGTTTTATCAAAACTTACCACATCCCCGATCCGGTATTGATTTTCGAATATGATGAAAAAACCGGAAAGTAAATCACGGATAAGGTATTGCCCGCCAAAACCAACAGCCAGTCCTACGATCCCGGCGCCAGCCAGCAACGGCCCGACAGGTATTCCGGCTTCCTGAAGTATCATCAGGCCGGCAATTAGAAAAAATATGATCCGGTTGGTCCAGTTAAAAATCCTTATAAGGGTAAATTCTCTTTTCTGTTGCGCTTCGGGCGAACTATCCTTATCTCGAAGCACCGATAGATGAACAACCCTTTTTATAGTTTTTCGGACAATTTTATATAAAATAAAAGTAGCAATGGCGATAAATACGATTTTAAGTCCGTGAGTTAAAAGCCAGGGGATTATCTTTTCGGCCCATTCATATAATTTTTCTTTCATAATTTTGCGAATGTTTTTGCGCAAATATAAGTTTAAAATTGAAAACACTATTTTGTGATTTTGCAAAAAATTCATCACTTTTATTCTAAAAATAAATTGTATGTTTGAAGAAAAAATGTTTACTGAAAAAGACAGGCAACAGATACTCGGAAAGGGTATTTCGCTAGAACAGATTGAGCTCCAGCTGGAGAGCTTCAGAAAAGGTTTTCCTTTTGCAGCACTGGTAAAACCTTCAACAACAGCATCAGGCCTTAAAAAGTTTGACCCAAAATACGCTGAAAATTTTGCCGCCTATTTTACGGAGAACATGAAGTTCATCAGTATCATCAAGTTTGTTCCGGCCTCCGGCGCTGCCTCCCGCATGTTCAGCCATTTGTTTGCATGGCTTGAGAAAAATAAAAATTATGAAAAACAACCACTTTCTGATACCCAATATGATAGTAATTCCGTCGAATATTTTATCCAAAACATCAGGAATTTTGCCTTTTTCGAAGACCTCAAAGAAGTAATGGCGGCCGGTGGTCAGGATATTGAGGCATGTATAAAAAAACAGAATTACGTTCCGGTTATTGAGTTTCTTCTTACTGAAAAAGGACTGAACTATGCCGGATTGCCAAAGGCATTGATAAAATTTCACCGGCACCCCGGCAAAAACCGCACGGCTTTGGATGAGCATCTGGCCGAAGCTGCAGAATTATGCCGTGATATTGATAAGGCCGATATCCATTTCACCATTTCGCCGGAACATATCGAGAAATTTGAATTCCACCTTCAGCATGCTTTGCCCTATTTTGAGAAACAGTTTAAAATAAAATACAATATCAGGCATTCCGAGCAAAAACCTTCCACCGATATTATTGCAGTGGATGAGAATAATCAACCGTTTCGTAATGCCGACGGCAGCCTGTTGTTCCGTCCCGGCGGGCACGGTGCGCTGATACACAACCTGAATGAGTTGGATGCCGATATCGTATTTGTAAAAAATATTGATAATGTGGCTCCCGGCAGTAAAAGCAGCGATACGGTGTTTTATAAAAAAGTGTTAGGCGGTTATTTGCTATACTTACGCTATCATGTGTATGAATTTATCCGCATCCTTGATTCCGGGAATTTAGCTGATGATTCGCTGACAAAGATTATTGATTTTACTCAAAAGGAATTGTCGCATGATTTTTCTGAAAATTTTCAATCGCTTGGTTTTTCTGAAAAAGCCGCTTATCTGAAAAAACTACTCAACCGCCCCATCCGTGTGTGCGGCATGGTAAAAAATCAGGGAGAGCCCGGAGGAGGGCCATTCTTTGTGAAAGATGCACAGGGAAATATCAGCCAGCAGATTGTGGAAAGTTCACAGGTAAACATGAACGACGAACAGCAGAAAGGCATAGTTAAGCAGGCGACCCATTTCAACCCTGTTGACCTGGTATGCAGTCTCAGGGACTACAAAGGGAACAAATTTGACCTGCTGCAGTTTGTTGACCCTGCCACCGGCTTTATTTCCTCAAAAACCAAAGACGGAAAACCTTTGCGGGCGCAGGAACTCCCGGGCCTGTGGAATGGCGCCATGGCATTCTGGAACACTGTTTTTGTGGAAGTGCCCATCAGCACCTTCAACCCTGTGAAAACGGTGAATGACTTGTTGAGGACGGAACATCTGGGGTAGAAACCAATGACACGACGGATTTGTTCTTCAATCATAAATCAAAAATCGTTAATGGGTGTTCTTAAATCTTACTATTTTTTAATAATGAACATTGATTAACGAATGCAGATTTTCGATTTTCCTAAACTTCATAAATCAATCCGCCGCGGCGAATCGTTGATCGTTATTCATAAATCGAATAATTTTTAATATCGAATATTCCCGCCTGACTGTCTGGCCGCCAGGTCAGACGGGCAGGGATTAACGAATGATGATTTTCGATCTTCCTAAACTTCTTAAATTATTCCGCCGTGGCGGATTGAAATTTGTTTGTTATTTGGGATTTGAGATTTGATGTTTTAACATCTGTGGCGGATTGTGATTTATTTGTTTGTCATTTGTTATTTGGAATTTGAGATTTGTTATTTAAATATATACAAACTCAACTAAAATGATTATTCCTATAAATGTGATTCCTTAATTTATTATTTTTGATATCCCTAACTTAATATTATGGAAAATCCCGTTATCGATAAAAAGATCCTGAACAAAGCCCAGCAATGGCTCGGCAATGATTATGATGAAGAAACCCGTCGTCAGGTACAGCAAATGATAGACGAAAATCCCGATGAACTTATGGAGTCGTTTTACACCAACCTCGAATTTGGAACCGGCGGCTTACGAGGCAACATGGGAGTTGGCACCAACCGCATGAACAAATACACCGTGGGTATGGCAACCCAGGGGCTTGCAAATTATCTTAAAAAGATGTTTCCGGGACAAAAACAGATCCGGGTGGCAGTGGCGTTCGACTCTAGGAATAACAGCAAATATTTTGCACAGATAACTTCTGAAATACTTTCGTCTAACGATATTCAGGTGTTTTTATTTGAAAACTTAAGGCCCACGCCAGAACTTTCTTTTACCGTAAGATATTTGGGCTGCCAGAGCGGCATTGTGATTACGGCTTCACATAATCCTAAAGAATACAACGGCTATAAGGTGTATTGGGATGATGGCGGGCAATTGGTAAATCCTCACGACAAAAATGTAATTGAAGAAGTGTTGAAGGTTACTTCAGCAAGTATGGTGAAATTTAATTCAAAGCCGGAAAACATCAATATAATTGGCGGAGAAGTTGATGCTGCTTATCTTGCGGAGGTCGGGAACCTTTCGTTGATTCCCGAAATTATTAAGAAACACAAAAATTTTCCAGTGGTTTACACATCCCTTCACGGTACCGGTATTACGCTGGTTCCAAACGCCCTGAAAATGTTTGGTTTTGAAAATATCCACATACTAGAGGCACAGGCAACTCCCGACGGAAACTTTCCGACCATAAAATCTCCGAATCCTGAAGAACAGGCTGCCTTGAGCATGGCCATTGAAAAAGCCAAAGAAATCGGCGCCGAGCTTGTGTTGGCCACCGATCCTGATGCCGACAGGGTGGGGATTGCCGTAAAAAATAAAAAAGGGGATTTTGTGCTGCTCAATGGCAACCAGACCGGATCGTTGCTGATTTTTTATTTGTTGAGCCAGTGGAAAAAATATGGCAGGCTGACAGGAAAAGAATTTATTGTGAAAACAATAGTTACCAGCGAGCTGCTAACAGAAATAGCAAAGAAATATGAGGTAGAGTGCTTTGATGTGCTTACCGGTTTCAAGTTTATTGCAGAGATCATTAAAAAGTATGAAAATAAAAAGCGTTTTATTGGTGGCGGAGAAGAAAGCTATGGTTACCTGGTAAGCGATTTTGTTCGTGATAAAGATGCGGTAATTTCTTGTTGTTTGATTGCCGAAACGGCGGTTTTTGCGAGAGAGCAGGGGATTTCACTTTTTGATTTGTTGCTTAGTATTTACAAAGAGTTTGGTTTTTATTACGAGAGCCTTCTTTCTGTTACCAAAAAAGGCAAATCAGGCGCAGACGAAATAAAGCTGATGATGGATAATTACCGTAAAAACCCTCCGCTAAAAATCAATAATTCAGAGGTTGTGGTGATAAAAGATTATTTATTGCAACAGGAATATTCGCTCCCAAATTCTGCAATAACGCCTATTGACCTTCCTAAGTCGGATGTGTTGCAGTTTTTTACCAAAGACGGCAGTAAAATTACGGTCAGGCCGTCGGGTACCGAACCCAAAATAAAATTCTATTTTGGGCTAAAAACGGAGTTAAGTGATATTGCTTTATTTGAAGAAACAGAGGAAGCTTGCAAGGAAAAGATCAATAATATCAAAGCTGATCTTGGATTGTAATTAAAAAAATTTTATGCCATTTGTTTATTATCAGGAACATCCTGTAATGCATGGCCATTCAATTTTATGATATACCAGATTACAAAAACGCTTCCAAGCGCTCCGAAAAAGCACCATACCGATAAGACATTTCCCTGGAAATAAATAATTGAAAAGATATATGAGCACAAGTTGATAATCCCCATGATCCACATTTTTTTGGCGCTTGAAATGATCATGGAAACTACAGTGGGGAACAGATAAATTATCCCCCATAACCAATTTACAGGCGGTACAAAACCAAAAGTGTATTTTATGTGAAGATTAGCGGCTGAGGCATCAGGGTGCTGAAAAACAATCATATACAAAAAACCGAGTATTAACAAAAATCCTATTCCAAGAAAACTAAGCAGTATTTTTCTGCGTACCGTGTTTTTTTCAAATAGCGCCATCGAAAAAGGAATATAGACAGGCCATATTAGCCATGCAAACAACAAAAAACCTATAATAAGCGGGACTTTATATTCAAAATAAGCAGGGTTTTTGAGCACGAGCCATAGTAAGCCTTCGATAAATTGCTGGATAGCAAAAAATAATGGAATAACAGCAAATACCCGTTGAGGAAATGTACTTGCTTTTTTAATGGAAATAACACCGGCAACTGCTAACACAGCCGCTGCACCAAAACTAGCTTCTGCAGAAAAACACATATTAAGATTTTTTTTGCAAAGTAAGGGTATTTTATGAACAATACGGACTCTTTGTTCTCCAAAATCGAATTTTTTGGGCAAAAAAAACCCCCCGGATTTCGGAGGGCTTGATGATTTCAAAATGGATTTATACTAGGCTCTTTTTACATTTACCGCATTTAATCCTTTTTTGCCTTCTTGAAGTTCAAAACTCACTTCATCGCCTTCTTTAATCTGGTCAACCAGACCTGATGCGTGTACGAAGTATTCTTTTTCGGATTCACTGTCTTTGATAAATCCAAAACCTTTTAATTCATTGAAGAATTTTACTGTTCCTTTTTTCATTGTATTAATTTATTGTGTATTAAAATATTTGCAAAGATATACAATTTAATTTACATGGCAAAGAAATATTTAGTAAATTGATAAAATAAGTGATTAACCGACAATATTTAACAAAATTCTTTCAAATTCTTAAAAAAAGCTAAATTTACCAATCAATTGAACATGACAGAACCCGCTAAAAATTTTATTGTTTATAAAGCCTCTGCCGGATCGGGGAAAACTTACACACTGGTAAAAGAATACCTCAAGCTGGTTTTGGTTAATCCGCTGAAATTCCGACATATACTTGCAGTAACATTTACCAATAAGGCTGCTTATGAAATGAAAAGCAGGGTGATCACCTACCTGAAGTTTCTTTCAGATATGGAGGATAAAAATGTTTCTGAAAAGGATAAAGCAAATATCAGATCGAAAAATTCAGCCCTGATCCGTGACCTTTCAATGGCCTCAAAACTGAATGAGGCCGAACTGTCTGCCAGGGCAAATGTTGTATTACATAAAATCCTTCATAACTATTCGGATTTTGCTATCAGTACCATCGACAGTTTTGTCCAGAAAATAATCCGGACCTTTGCCTACGACCTGAAATTATCTCAGAATTTTGAAGTTGAACTTGATTCGAAACGTGTATTATCGGAAGCTGTGGATATTTTATTGAGTTATGCAGGTACCGATGAAGATATTACCAAAATGCTGATCGAATTCATCAAACAAAAAATGGATGACGGCAAAAACTGGGATATTGAGAAAGACCTTAAAATATTTTCGGAGCAATTGCTGAAAGAAAATACCCGGAAATTCATCGGTTTATTCGGGAATATGAACCTTGATGATTTTTCAAAAGCAATTTCCGGTTCATTTGTAAGGCGTAATGCACTCGATAATGAAGCAGGAAAGCAAGCAGCTGCTGTTTTGAAGCTAATTGCCGACTATCAGATCGATCCAAAAAGTTTTTATCAGGGATCAAAAGGAATTCCGGGATTCTTTCTCAAGGTAGCCAGAGATGGATTAGGCGCCGCATCAACAAATTCGTATTGTGAAAAAGCTGTAAATGAGGATATCTGGTACAGCAAAACTACTCCGGCTGCCGAACAGGAAAAAATTGATGCGATAAAAGACAACATCACCGCAGCATACAACATTATTAAAAGGCAAGTTGTTGAATATCACGACCTGAGCATTATCATCCAGAGCCTGTACCCATTGTCGCTGCTCAGCCAGATAGAAAAGGAAACCGAAACTATAAAAGCGGAAGAAAATATAATTTTCATCAGTGATTTTTACCGCAAGATACACGAACAATTGTTGAATGAGCCCGTGCCGTTTATTTACCAAAGGGCCGGCGAAAAATACGAACATTATTTTATTGACGAGTTTCAGGATACTTCGGTCCTGCAATTCCAGAATATGCTCCCTCTGATCGAAAACTCCATGGCGTCGGGTAATGCAAACCTTATTGTCGGTGACGGGAAACAGGCTATTTACCGCTGGCGCAACGGAGAAGTAATGCAATTTGCTTCCCTGCCGCAGATATTTAAAAAGCCGGATTTACCACATTTCGATGATATTGAACGATCGGTTTCGAGGAATATCATTAATTACGACGAGTACGAGGAGGGCGTTAAAAACATCAACTTCCGCTCGAAATCAGAAATAATAAACTTCAACAATGGGTTGTTTGATTTCCTTTCCGCAGAAGTTCTTGACGAGGATAAAAGGAAAATCTATCAGCATCAGTCACAGCAGGTGAAGCCGGGCAATAACGGCGGCTATGTCCGTATTAAGTTTTTTGAGGCAGGAACCGATTATCCGGATAAGCAGTTGAACACTATTCTTGAGATCGTCAATGAATTGACCGGGACCGGAACCTCGCTGAATGATATAGCCGTAATTTGCCGTGCCAATCAACTGGCGGCCGATGTCGCTTCACATTTGCTGCATAACGGAATTGACGTGGTGTCCAGCGAATCTTTGTTGTTGGGTTCTTCTCAAAAAGTTAATTTTATTATTTCCATATTCCGATATCTTACTGATCCGGATGATGAACTCGCAGCCGCCTTCATTTTGTATTACCTGCAACATAATTTAAAATCTGAGTTTAGCCTGAATCAGCTGATACTGTTGTATCAGTCAATAAAAGCAAATAAACAGCAAAAGTATCCGCTAAATGAGGTGTTTATGCATTTTGACATAGCGCTTGAATTCGAAAAGATAGCGGCGATGCCGATTTACGACCTGGCTGAATTTTTAATAAGGACTTTCGGTTTTACCGCGACTCCGGATCCTTTTATTGTGTACCTGCTGGATGCTATAAATGAATTTGCCAGCGACCGCACACCGGGCATGCAGGATTTCCTTGAATGGTGGGACGAAAAAGGCGCTGCAAAATCCATAGTAGTCCCGGATAAACTTGATGCAGTGAGAATTATGACCATCCATAAAGCGAAAGGCCTTGAATTTCCCGTGGTAATTTATCCCTTTGCCGATGAATCGGTAAAAGTAAAAGATGCCAGCACATGGGTGGAAAACACCTTTGATTATTGCCCCGGGATACCTGCATTTCCCATTAATATCAGCCAGAAAGGGCTGAAAGGGACTTCTTTTGAAAGCCACTACCTTCAGGAAAAAAGCAGTGCAGAACTGGATATGCTCAACATAAGTTACGTGGCGCTGACCCGTCCTGAAAACCAGCTGTATGTGCTTTCAAAAAAATATGAAAAAGATGAAGGCACAAGCTTTGGTTCCCTGCTGAAAAAATACCTCAAACATATCGGAAAATGGTCTGATGAAAATGATCAGTATGAGTTTGGAGATCATTCAGTTTCTATGATTTCAGACCAAAAAGCTGAAAAAAGCAATACTGTTATCCCAGAAAATATTTTCTCAACAGACTGGACTGATAAAATGGTAATACGTTATAATTCCGCCATTTTGTGGGAAGATGAGGAAACCGCCCGGAGTATTTCATGGGGAAATGTCATTCATAAGGTATTATCGGAAATACGCATGGCGGAAGATATTCCGGAAGTTACCATGAAGATGGTGCTGGAAGGAATTATTACAAATGCTGATGCAGAAAAAATCCAAAAGTATCTGGATGAACTTATGGCGAATCCGGAATTTAATAAGTTTTTTGGCCCGGGCCTGAATGTCTTGACTGAGGCTGAAATCCTCACACCTGATAACAATGTTTACCGCCCCGACCGGATCATATTTGAAAAAGAAAAAAATATCGTCATAGATTTTAAAACCGGCGGCGAAAAGGAATCTCATAACACACAGGTCAATAATTATGCGGATTTGTTAACGGAAATAAATGGTAAACCCTGCGAGAAATATTTGATTTACCTCCATGAAGAACTGAAACTTGTAAAAGTATAATCGAGCACGAAAGTACTATCTACAAATTCATTTTGGTAAAACCAACTGCTTCACACTTTCACGGAACGGCCTGATTTTAACTTTGAAAACTTCTTCAATTTTCGAAGTGTCATAACTAATGTCGCTTTTAAGGCTCAGTATGTTTTCGCGGCTCAGTGGAAATTTGATCCTGAGGTTGCCGGCCAGCTTAACTAGTAGTAAAGCCAGGCTAAAAGGCACATGTATAAAGGAATTTTTTTTCTGTGCATTTGCGGATATTATTTTTACGGCATCTTTAAGCGACAATATTTCTTTCTCAGCGAGCGGAAATGTGCCGCAGATATTATATTTCAGCGCATTGTCAATACATGCGATGAGGTCGACAATATAAATGGATTGTACAGGTTGTTTCCCATCTCCGAAAACCGGGATGATGCGACGACTGATGATCACCTGCTGCAGGTTGGCATAAGTACCTCGTTTTCCAAGGACCAACCCGGGTTTCAAAATAAGGTCGCGCGAGTTATCAAAGATTTTTTCAATCTCAAACTTTGATTTTCCATAATTGGAAAGGGCTGCAGCATGTGAAGAAAAACTGGAAAAATATATGAATTTCTTTATTCCGCACCTGCGGCTGATTTCCAGGAGCCTGTTGGTGCCCGACCAATTGATTTCGTTGGCGTTTTGGCATTGGTCCGAGTACTTCTGATACGCCGCGTGTATAACCACATCGGCTGTTTTAAAAGGTTCTTCGTCCGGTTCAGTGGAAAGATCGTATTTGTAATATTTTACATTTCCAGGCAGCCCTTGCGGCTTGGAGCGGGATAAAGCAATAATTGTGTGCCCTCTTGAACTGAAATACTGAAGCAATTCGTTGCCTATAAAACCATTAGTGCCGGTGATAATGATTGTTGCCATCAATTTCTCAGCGAGTCCTTGGTTATTTTAGATTTACCTCATAATTCCAGTTTTACATATAAACAAATATATGCAATTTCTGAGGTAAAAACAATAGCGTGATGCACATAGTTGATTAAATCCAAATTTGAAGACTTTGAAGAAAAGTAGAATATAGAACCTAACTTTAGAAAATGTCATTTTTTTGATTCACGCCCTCGCTGGCTCGCTGTCTGGGCATGCCAGCGCTCCGCCATACTGGCGGTCAGCCGCGGCTGACTGCGAAACAATTCGGGTTTTAAGGAAATGTTAGCTGGTATTTGGCGGGTAGGCAATTCCTGTCGTGCGGCGTGGGTGGGGGTGAATGAAAAAAATTTAGAAAATAAAAAAAGGCGCTTGCGTTTCCCGACCCGCTTAGCGGCGTCGGGGCAACTTTTTTTTAATTTTCTTGTTTTTTTCAGAGCGGGATGAAGCATTCGACAGGATGCCGTTTTTTGCATACTTTTTTGGGCAAACAAAAAAGTATGAGAGAAACTAATAAGTGTAAAGCAAAGCCTGTAACTTTATAAACCTTTCTGCTCAAAGTAGAGTTTCAGCAGTTTTGCAACATATTTCCCGAAAACATCAAACTCAATATTGATGACAGTACCTTTTTTGAAGTTATGAAAATTAGTCACCTGGTGCGTGAACGGAATTATCGCAACAGAAAACTGTCCCGGCAGGGAATCCACAACGGTCAGGCTGACGCCGTTGACAGAAATAGAGCCTTTTTCAACCGTGATATTTTGCTTCGATGCATCATAATCAAACCAGTATTTCCAGCTACCATCCATTTCTTCCACTTTCGCGCAGACGGCGGTCTGGTCCACGTGCCCCTGAACGATATGTCCGTCGAAACGCGCTTCCATTAACATGCTGCGTTCAAGGTTTACTTCATAACCGATTTCCCAGGTGCCGAGGTTTGTTTTATCCAGCGTTTCCTGAATGGCCGTAACCACGTACTGTTGTTTATCATAGTCCACCTTCACCACAGTAAGGCACACGCCGTCATGACTCATGCTCTGGTCAATTTTTAATTCTTTGGCAATAGGTGTTTCTATGGTAATATGAATGTTGGTGCGGTCGCGTTCAATATTCACGACTTTTCCTGTAGCCTCTACTATTCCTGTAAACATAGTGATTTAAGTTTATGATTTTGGCAAAATTAGTAAAAAATCGCTGACCTTTAGTCTCAAAAAACTATTTTGATGAGTTTGAGCAGGCGCCAACATTGTGATTAAATTATAACTTAATAAATTTCGCAGAGGCTTTTTTATTCTCTTGCAACAATAAAAAGAAATAGATTCCGGCTTGCAAATCGTCAATATTAATTGAAATGTCTTTGCTATTGTTGAATTTTCCTTGTTTGACATTTTTTCCATAATGATCAAAAATTAACCATTCGTTACTTTTTGATAAAGCATCAATGCTTATTTTAATTTCATCCATTGCAGGATTAGGATAAACATTTATAAAATTACTTTTGCTATGATTTTGAACTTCATTTATTGTTGAAAATGAACCATTGCAGGGAGTTGAATCTCTGACAAAATATGTTATTACAGAATCGATACGCTGGTTAAGCACATTTGTCCATCCGTTGATATTATTGGGTTGTGAATAATCAATGCCATAAATAAAAGCGACGTCAAAATATGTCCATGATCCCGGCTCGAAATAAATTGTACCGCTGCATGCCAGTCCCTGCCTGTCATTAGGAATATTTCCTGCTTGTTCTTCTGACCAATATGGAGGGTGTACTATTGAATCACCATTTGTACCCCAATAACAAGGATCACTTTGATCAGGGTACATAAAATTACAATTCGGGTTTGTAATAATGCTATCATGGTATCCGTAATCCCAATAACGGAGATGTTTTGAATCTTTCCAATTTAAATGTAAATAATTCAGGTAATCATCGGCGTTTTGAGGCTCCGTGCACGCAATATTCCCGGTGTCATTAAAGCTTATAAAGCCAGTTATGCCATACCGTTCATCGTCATCAATGCAATTCCCGAAATTGAAACCATTTATAGCTTCGTTACAATTTGCAGGGTTTATTCCATGGCAATGTGGATCTAAATAAAGTGAATCATATTTTGAATTATCAACTCCATCAGAATTTATATATGGGCCGCATAAAATAGTGGTAGTTTGCGCAGCGAAAAAATTACCAAATACAGGATCGGTGTTCGTTGCAGAATAGGTATAAAAAGAATTTCGCCTGATGTCGCATCTTGTAAAATCATTATCAGGATTGCCGATACTGATATCACTATATTCACCAATATTAACATTTGTGAACCTTTTCACAGAACGATTATAAATGGTGTAATTAATAAAAACAGCGTTGTTCAAAGCCGAATCGTTGGGGCAATCAAAGGCATAGGCCATGGCATGCACCTCAATACCCCAGGGTAAAGAACCTGTGGCATAATGGTTACCGCCAATATCATTAAAAATAAAAAATAATGCTTCATCACCACGAATTAATGGATAATCGCCATTCTCCGGATCATATATGCCATTATTATTATAATCTTTGAATGGAGCGAGATAAAATTGTTGATGAATTGTAGTGTCTCCATGTGCAGGCCAACTCGCTATACTTGCTGGCATTGTGTAACCAATACTATCGAAATGATTTTGATGATACGTTATTTCCTGTTTTGATACTTTCCATACATGGTTCCAGTCTGACATGATAGCTGCATCAGTATATGCAAGCCCATCGGTTGATAATGGGCCTGGATAAAAATCTTTTCCCGATGATGCCCCGATACCACCTGCGACATATTTTTGGCCATAGATGTCTTCACCACCTATCCACAATATATTGCTTGAAATAGTTTTATTATTACTTCCCTTGGGTGCTTCAAAAAAACAATGGTAATCATCGGAAAAATTTATTCCTACACAATTAAAAACAGCCCTGATATTATTTATATCCAGTGTGTCGTAAGCGTAGGGTTGTGCATTTGTTTTAAATGACATTATTAGCAACAAAAGAAAAAAGCATTTGTAAAACTTTTTCATAAAAATAAATTTTAAAGTTGGTTCAAATTACTCATATTGTTATTATTTATTAAGCGTAATAAGAAAAGGGACTAATTATAAAAGTTTATGGTTAAATAATTCAAGTTAAAGGTATGAATATATTTGAAGCTTATATTTATCTCAAATAAACCAGGTGCTTTTCCGGTTTTTTTGTTTAAAGGTTGGTTGAATTCCCAATCTTAAGAATTCAGCTTAATTTTTATAAGCCTGAAGTATATCAATTCAATGGGCTTGGGATAATATTATAACCTGCCATCCTGGAGAATGATAATTTTGATTTAGCGCATAGCAAGCCTATACGGCATTATTTTTCTATAAGAACCGCTTTGCTGTCCTCAGAATTGATCCTGACATTAATAATTATGGAAGAAGGATATTTCGTCCCATTAATTATAGCCGGTGCATAACGGAGCTTTTTTGCTAAATCTGCAACCTGTTCTTCAATGCCATAGCCAATCTTGCTTAAAGTAACAACTTCTGAAACACTGCTGTCGGGCAACACCGTAAAGCTGATAACTGCAGTCCCTTTTATATTGTTTTTTACGGCATCATCGGTGTATTTGACGTTTTTAAAAAAATACATCATGAGTGCATAATCGCCTTTCGGGTAATAGGCATCCTGGTTATAATTGACAGGGAAATTGATATCATCCTGGCCAAAGGCAAAGATTGCTGTAAAAAAGCAAATACTGAAAATGATGATTACTTTTTTCATAGGATTAAGAATTAACTGTTACACTAATTAGCTAGTATAAAGTTAGTGAATTTATGATCATTTTTCAAGTATTACAAACTCGGTCCGGCGGTTTTTTGCCCTGCCGGCTTCAGTATCGTTGGTGGCAACAGGTTCTGTTTCTCCCAAACCTTTATAGGATAAGCGTGTTGGTTTGATTCCCAGCTCGGTAAGATAATTATAAACCGATTTTGACCGGTTGTCTGACAGCAGCATATTATCTTCATCCTTTCCAACATTATCGGTATGCCCGTGGATAGCTACTTTTATTTTCGGGTTTTCATTCAGAAATATGATAAACCCGTCAAGAATGGCTTTTGTGTCATCATTCAGGTCGTATGAATTTGAAGCAAAATAAATATCATTCAGTTTGTATGATTTACCCACTTCGATGGGTTTGATTTCGAAATTCACTTCCTGCAAAGGCTCAGAAAGCACGGTGTCCTCAGCAGGTAAAAGCTTTGATTCATAGGCGTAATCTTCTTTCTTTACCGTCAAAACAAAATTGTTTTTCGTGTTGATCGCGATAACGTATTTTCCCGACAAAGAATCAACAGGAATCTGGGTGACTTTCTTGGTTTCCACATTTTTTATTTCTATCCGGGCATCTACAGCTTTTTCGGTTATTTCATCCTTGACATCGCCCTTCACTATCTTCATTTCTTCGGGGCGTGCATCTTTGTAAAGCTCGAATTCATAAACATCCCAGCCGCCAACACCTTTCAGTTTGTTAGAGGAATAATATGCTGTTTTGCCATCAAGGCTGACAAAGAAACCGGCGTCATCAGCATCAGAATTTATCGGATACCCGATATTGGTTGGCTTTTTCCAGCTTTCGTCGGCTTGCATACGCGAATAATAAATATCAAAACTGCCCAGTCCCAGCAGTTGGGGTGAATCTGATGAAAAATACAGCGTCTGGCTGTCGGTATGCAGGAACGGTGTTTTTTCATTTCCTTTGGTGTTGATGGAAGGACCGAGGTTTTCCGGTTTGCTCCATACACCCTGATCATCTTTGTGTGATCTGTAAATATCGTAACCACCTACGCCGCCGGGCCTGTCGCTGATGAAATACAGCAATTTGCCGTCTGAGGATACGCTCGGCATGCTTTCCCAGGTATCAGGATTATTCACGTTTTCGAGAGCAATAATGTCGCTCCAGGAGCCAGTGGCATCCTTTTTTGAATAAGATATATCGCAATTATAATAACTTCCAACGTATTTACAAACGGTATAAAACAGTTCATTGTTGTCAATGGTAAGCGTTGCACCGCCTTCGTTATCATTCATATTGAACGGGTAGGGCATTTCTTTACCGTTATCATATTCACCGTTTTTCTTTTCGCTTACATAAAATTTTTCTTTGAAAACAGGTTTTGGTATCAGGTCGCTTTTGTTTGGCGGAAGTTCTATAACCCGCGCATAAAACATGTATTCACCGTCGGGCGAGATGGAGGGAATGTATTCATCTGTTGCTGATGATACACCTTTGATGTATTTAGGATTGAAAGGGACAGGATTATTATAAACCTGGTTATAAAATGAAGCCCATCTTAACATGACGTTGGCCTCGTTCTGGTCCGCGTCGGATTCTATTTTTTCAGGATCTTTAACAAAGCTGGCCAGCGCTTTTTCGGCCAGATCCCATTTTTCAGCGCCAAAATAAATCTGTCCCAGGTAATAATAAACATACACATCAAAATCAGGACAGAGTTCAACGGATTTTTCAAAGTACGTCTGTGCTGCTTTCAGATTGTAATCAACTCTTTTATAATTGATCATTCCCATGAAAAAATAACATTGCGCGCACTGTGGCTCGTACTCAAGTACTTCTTTAAACAGTTTGGTTGCATCGGGGAACTTGCGGTCTTTGAAGTTGTCCAGGGCTTCATCGTATATTTTTTTTGCTTTTTTATTAGCCAGCTCGGGGCACGTACTTTCTTCTTCCTGACAAAAGGTAAAAGATGCAGAAACTAAAAAAACGATCAGGAACAAAACGGTTTTCATCTTATTCAGCATAAGCAAGGTGCATTAAATAACTGTCGGCTAATACAAGTGCGGACATTGCCTCAACGACAGGCACAGCGCGCGGGACAAAACAAATATCATGCCTGCCGCCGGTGGCAAATTCCACGGTATTTGCATTGCGGTCAACGGTTTTCTGTTTTTGCTGTATCCCCGGAACAGGCTTAAACGCCACATTAAAGTAAATGTCTTCCCCGTTGCTGATACCGCCCTGAATACCGCCTGAATGGTTGGTGGCAGTTCTTAAGCGGTTATGTTTTATTATGAAGAGGTCGTTATGTGCGCTTCCGGTCATGGCTGCGGCGGAAAAGCCGGAGCCATATTCAAATCCTTTGACGGCGTTTATAGAAAACATGGCCTGTGCCAGCCGTGATTGCAGTTTGTCAAAAACAGGATCTCCCACACCGGCCGGACAACCAGTAACTACACAGGTAATTATGCCGCCGGTGCTGTCTCCGTCTTTTTTTATTTTTTTAAGCAGTTGAAGCATTTGATCCGTGGCCTCTTTATCAGGACAACGCACAGGGCTTAGTTCTATTGCTTTCCGGTCAATTTTTGTATAAGGTTTGTTTAAAGAAACCGTTCCGATCTGCCGGACAAAAGCATAAACCGACATCCCGGACTGGGCAAGCATTTGCTTTGCAATGGCCCCGGCCAGAACAACAGGCGCAAAAATACGGCCTGATGCCTGAAGCTTTCCGGCACTTTCGGTGGTTCCGTATTTTGCAAAATATGTGAAATCGGCATGTGATGGCCTGAAAATACTATCCAATTCTTTGTAATCTTCTGATTTGGCAGATGAATTATGAATAACAAATCCTATGGGCCCTCCGGTAGTTTTTCCGTCACGGATACCGGATAATAATTCAAAACGGTCGGCTTCTTTTCGTGACGAAGAAAAAAAATCCGTTCCGCTTTTTCGGCGCTGCATCTCAAGCTCAATCTGTTTTTCATCGATACTCAGGTTGGGAATGCAGCCATCGAGGATACCACCCATGGCTTTGCCGTGAGAATCTCCAAAAATACTCAGCTTAAAAATGTTTCCAAAAACATTACTCATATTACAAAATTACAGGATTTTGCTGAAAAGAGCTTCGGGTTGATTCATAAAAATCAACACGATTATTAACAATAAACCCAAATTAAGCATTAGGAGTTTGCGAACTAATGCTTTAGTTGGGTTCATCCCTGCCTGCGTGAGCCAGTCAGGCAGGCCGATTTAGTAAATGTTTCCCGACATTTTTTTCTGTCAGAAACCTGTCCCGTACACGCATGTCGGGATTACATTTACTTTGTCGATTCAGCATTAAAAATGACATTGTATATTAATGAATTTTAAACGATTACATCATTTCTTTTCTAATGCTACGCATTAGAAATATTTTAAGGCTGAATTTGGGATAAAGGAATTTTTACCGGATGACCAGTTTCTGAGTATGGTTGAATTTTTCAGATGTAAGTTTCAGGAAATACATCCCCTTCGAAAGGTTGCTGATATCAATGGTTTCATCAAGCAGGTCGTTAACGGTGGAAACTTGTTTTGATAGGACCTTGCCGCCGATATTATTGTAAATATCAAGCGCTAATGATTTGGCTTCAGGTACAGAAGCCTGTATCTTAATATATTCTGTGGCAGGGTTTGGTAAAATATTCACATAACCTTTTTGAACCTGATTAACAGAAAGTGGTGTGGTGGTGTATGAAAGTTCCCATCCGCCGGCATTGTCCATGGCGTTTGAAAGAAACAGTAACAACAATTCATCGGTGTAAGCGGTAAATGTTTGAGGGAGGGAACCCGACTGCAAAGTGATCAGATCGGTGTTTGCGGATTCATCATAAACTCTTAAGAAATCATCGTCTGCAGCAAGGTCAAAACTGTTAAAAGTAATGGTTATTGCAGAAGTGCCGGGAGGGCGTATGCGCCATCGGCAAAGCGTGCCGTTGTTGTAATTGTAGGAGCCGCTACCATCGGAGATCACACCGGATGTTGCCGTTAACTCCGTAAGATTGCTACAAAACCTGGTCTCTTTTGAATTAAAACTCAACAGCCAGCCGTCGGCAACATTGGTTCCGTTGGTGGTAAAACGTACCAGTACCTTGGTTCCTGTTGATTTTATTTCAGCAGGGATGGTATTACCTGAAAATACACCTAAAACGGAATCAGCCGTGGTTTCACCGTCGTAAATAGTGATAATATCATTTGCAGCTTCGGTATTTAGCCTGTCGAAAGTAATCCTGATATATTCAATAGCGTCGGTAGGGGCAATAAGCCACATGCAATCCGTATTGTTCTGGTAATCAAATTTAGGGCTGCTTCCGTCTTCAATGGTGCCATAATTATTGGTGATGGTTTTAATTCCATTACAATTCTGCGGAAATCCAGTGGCGGGGTATGAGTTCAGAATAGCCTGCTGCCCGTTGTTGAACGTATATCCAGGGTTCAGGTTGTCAAGGTAGAAATAACCATTATAGGCACCACTCCATCCCCAGTTAAAATGAAAGAAATCAGTTCCCTGGTATCCGTCGCAGACAAAGGCATGTCCGCCATCACCATATCCGGCGTACTGAATCGGCATTTTGGCGTCCAGGTTGCTTTTCAGGAGATTAGCCCATTCAGTGGCGGTGTAATCGTCTTTATAAAATAATTGTGTGGAACTGGAATATCCGAAATTGGTTTTCATGGCATTGGCATCGTCACCCATATATGCACCGGACCCATCGGGGCTGTAATTCATGTCAATGGCAACACCGCAATGGTATTGTATCAGCGCCATATCGTAATTGTACCGGGCGCTGATATCATTTTGCATTCCATCATAGTTGTAGGTAGTGGCGCCAAAATCTGCAGAAAGGTATCCGTAATCTGAATAATAACCATGTGAGCCTGAACCCTGCTGCGGATAACGGTAATAATACATCACCTGAGCCATACAGGTTGCCACACATCCCGACCAGACGCGCCCGCCTGGACCGGCAGGGTCTTGAGGGCATAAACTGTTATAAAAACTCCCCTGATCCCAGGTAGATTGCAGTAATGGGGCAACAGATTTCGGGTCACCTTTGAGGGTTGCATTTTTGTCAAAGTTATTGAGGTAGAAATCCCAGGTAGTAGAAATTCTGGAGTCCGCTTTAATGTTGTTTTTGCGAACCTGAGAAATTTGTTTTTCATATGAACTCATCCAGAATTCAAATTCTGGTGACATGTTTTCCTGGCGGTAGGGGCTTTCAAATGAATAAGCCAGCACAGGATAAACATCGTCATCTGCAGCAACAATAATATAACCGTTGCTTGATGAAAATACATAATAAATCTCTTCATTGTCAGCCAAACGCGTATAATTCAGGGCTAGTGCTTGAGGTTGCTTGATATCATAACCTGAAAAAAGACATTTTTCATAATAGAAATTTGTGGCAAGTGCTTTTGCAAGTTTCGGTTCAATTTTTCCTGCAAACACACCGGATATTAGGGTCAAAGAAAAAATGAAAAATGATATGCTTAATTGAATTTTTTTCATAAAATGGGGTTATTCAATAATGATTTTTTTGACTATAGTGCCGCTGTTTGAGGATATTCTTACCACATAAAAACCAGCTTCAAGATAAGACACATCGAGGTTAACAATATTTTGTCCCTGCAGCAGTTCAAAATTATTTTCATTTATTAGTTTGCCTTCAACAGCGTATATACCGATGTTATAAGTCTGTTGTGCTGCATTTCTGAAATTAATCATAACATTGTCTTTGGCAGGGTTAGGTGCTAATGTGATTTCAGTAGCGCCCATTTCTTCAATGCTGGTTGAGTTATAATAAGATGCGGAGAACCCTTGTGCCAGCGCTTCGTCGTTGGATCTGAACATAACAAGCATCTGTCCGGAATTGCAAATAATATCTTCGGGTATCACATTGCCTGAAACATCAGCAAGAACCTCATTGGTAACGATATCGGAAACTTTTATGTAATCGCCAGGTGCAATGTCAAAGGAATTGAAATGCAGTGTAACTGCCTGCGCCCCGGTTGGCATAATGCGCCAACGGCATAGCTGGTTCGGGTGGTAATTGAAGGTTCCGCTGCCGTCATTAAATGTTCCTGAACTGGCGGTAAGGTCTTTCGACCCTGAACAAAAAATCGGGAAGGTTGTACTATAAGAAGCCAAAAATCCATCAGAAGCAATACTGTCGTTTGAAATGAACTTTATACAAAGGGCTCTTCCTGTTGTGGTAATTTGGGATGGTAATGAGGACCCGGAATACGTTCCGAGAACCGGTGCAGCGGTGTTATTTCCGTTATAAACAATAACCATGTCGGAATCCTGTTCTGTGTTAAATTCCAGAAAATTCAGTTTAATAGTGGAAACAGAATCTGCCGGTTGTATGATCCATATACAGTTGGAATTATCTTCGTATTTATGTAGCGGGCCACTGCCGTCACCAAAGGTACCCTTGGTTTTGGTAAGTGTTGTTACTCCGTTACATTGGTATGGATAAGCTGATGTTGTATCCGGATAGAAATTGATAATAAGTTCATGTTCCAGTGTAAAATCTGATCCTCCCGGCGTCAGGTAGTCCAGCATGAAATACCCGTCGTAGGAGCCGCCCCAGCCCCAGTTAAAGTGAAAATAACTTGTGTCCTGATAACCATCACAAACAAAAGCGTGCCCCGAAACATTGATGGTGTCCGCCCATCCGGCATAGTACAAAGGTTTTTTCTCATCAAGATGTGAAAGGATAAGCTGTTTCCAGTTTGTGTGTGTGGCGGTATCCCTGAAAACATACTGACAGTCGGGCGAATAATGAAAATACGTACGTAATGAATAGGCTGCTTTGTGGTTATACATCCCTGAACCATCAGGGCTGAAATTCAAATCTACGGAAACACCAAAATGATAAAGCAGTTTTGCAACAGCAGAATCATTCTGTCGTTCGGTAACTTCCAAAGGCATCATGTCCCATTGATAGGTTGTATTTCCAAAATCAGCAGATAACGAGTCATAAAGGCCGGGAGCAATAGTGTCGTTATATGAATATGATCCCGTTCCTACTATAGGATGCCGGTAATAATTCATGATCTGTCCTACCGCTGTTGGAACACAGCCTGCCCAGGCATGCCCGTCAGGGCCTCCAGTAGCAAGTGGGCATAAATTATTGTAATATTTTCCCTGATCCCAGGTTGTTTTAACCAAAGGAGCAATAGTTTTGATGTCTTTATGCTGTTTCAATTCTTCCGGGGTGGAAGAAAGCAAACGATTCCATTCCATCGAAGTGGCAAAAGCAGGTGAAATATTATTCTTAAGGATATAAATAATCTGTTTTTCATAATCCTGCATCCACCTGATAAACGCCGGCGGCTGGTTCAGCTCGCCGTACCTGCTGTCAAACACGTAACAGAGTATAGGGCAAACGGCATCGTCACCCGAAACAACGACAAATCCTTTATTGGTAAAAGCCACTATGTAGTAAAGCAGCTGGCCTCCAACGTTCTTTTCAATAACTTTATCAATAGTGATATCTTTATAATCAACCGGCCTGAATTGATTCAAACGTTCGAAGTAAAAATTTTTACCTGCTAAAACTGCTTGCTGTTCTGTAACTTTATTTGCGAAAACGCAATATTGAAGCAATAATAATAGAAACAGTACGGAATTTTTTTTTATCATAAAAGAGTATTATTCAATAATGACTTTTTTACACAACGATTGGTTGTCTCCTGCGATCCGCAGCATATAAACACCCTGAGACAGGCCTGAAGTATTGATGGTTTTGGTGTACATCCCATTAAAATTATTATATTCTTCTTTGTAAACAACAACACCCGTTACCGAGCAAAGTTCAATGATCATATGCTCCGATTCATTAACCGTAAATTGGATATTTAACTCACTGCTTGCCGGATTAGGGAAAATATTCATTCCGCTGAAGTTGCCATAATCTTCAAGTCCGGATGGTGAAATTGTTGAAGTGTAATTCAGGTTGAAGCCCCCAGAATTCAAATAACTGTCAGATTTGAACATAACCAAAACAGCGCTTGTGTTATATGTTTTAATTGCCGGCAATGCAGTTCCGGTTAATACGTCAATAGGAGTATTGGTAACCTGATCATATACTTTTACAAAGTCGTTGGTTGCCAAATTGAAATCTGTGAAGTTGAGAGTAATAGAGGTGGCGTTTGGCGGGGCAATACTCCATCTGCAAAGATGATTGTACGTATAATTTTCGGGTCCACTGCCATCGGTGATAGTACCGGTAGGTGTTGTCAGTGTTGTAACGCCCGAGCAATATATTGGGAACGAACTTCTGTAGGTTGCTTTCCAGCCTGAGTTTGTGGTGGTGCCGTTTGTAACAAAACGTACCAGCATCGTCGGGCCTGTTGACGTAATATCAGCTGGCATGGTACTTCCGGAAAATGTTCCTAAAACAGCAGCAGCGGTTGTACTGCCATCGTAAACAGTTACCACATCATTGGTAGCTTCGGTGGCAAAATTGATAAAACTAAGTGTAATCTTTGAAACAGGCTCGGCGGGATCGATCAGCCACATGCAGTCATTATTATTGGTATAGTCACTTGGCCCGCTACCGTCCTCAATGGTGCCGGTGATACCTGTTACGGATTTTGTCCCGGTGCAATTAGAAGGATAGCTTGCTGTTGGTGGATAAAATTCACAAATGGCACCCTGGAAAGAACCAAAGTAACTCCCTGCAGCTGTAAGGTCGGCTAATGAATAAAACCCATTGGCATAACCGCTCCAGCCCCAGTTCATATGAAAATTGGTACTTGCATCATAACCGTCGCAATTCCAAGCGTGTCCGCCAGATCCGTTATCTGAACCGGAATAAACCATAGGGTGTTTTGCGTCAAGATTGGCCTTAAGCAGGTTATTCCAGCTCGTGGTGGTGTAAGTGTATTTTAAATTAAAACTACAGGTGCTGTTATATCTGAAATGGTCCTCTACCGCTGCAGGGATGTCTTCTGAATTAGCTCCGGAACCGTCAGCAGCATACCACATATTAACTGCCTTACCACAATGGTATAAAAGCGTGGCTACCGCTTCATTATAATTGCCAAGGTCATCAAGCATGTTATCCCACTGGTATGTAGTTGTGCCGAAGTTTATTCCGCCATGAGTGCCGTTGCCGGTGGTGGGATACCTGTAATAATACATAATCTGACTCATTGCCGTTGCAACACAGCCTGCATAAGCTTTATCATCGGGGCCGCCGGCAGCAGCCGGGCAAAACTGGTTGTAATATATATCCTGGTTCCAGGTGCTGGTGAGTAAAGGTGCAATTACTTTTGCTTTATTGATACTGAGATTTTCGGGTGTTTGTGTCGAATAATAATCCCACAGACTTTTAATATTTTCGCTGGCAGAAATTTTTGCTTTTATTGCATAGGCAATCTCTTTTTTTACAACCGAAAGCCAGTATTTCAGTCCTTCCGGCATTTTTGACGGATCAAGTCCTGATTCATAAGAATACCCGATTACTGGTGTTGCTATATCGTCGGCAGCAACAATAACATAACCTTTAGGATTAATATTGAAAATATAATAAACAGCGTTGCCATCACTAAATTCTGTAAAGGTGCTCGAAACATCAAGGCTTTTGATATCGACCGGAACAAACTGGCCGGCATGTTCAAAATAATAAGACAGCCCAACTCTTTGAGCAGTTTGTACATCTACCTGTTTTGCATGAACCGATAAAGAAAAGACAATAACTAATATACCAAATAAAAGATGTTTCATAAACTTATGTTTTTTAAACAAAAATAATAATAATTTTGTAATGATATAAACCAAAATTTCAATTAATTACGCTTTAACAAATAATTAACCGTTAAATTGCTCATTTATAGGAAGTTTATTGATGATTGTCGTTGCTATTTAATTATTCAACTCTAATTTTTCACTCCATGAAAATTACAATTAAAAATATTAAACAACTGATTCAGGTTGAACCAAAAACCAGCAAATTAAAAAGTAAGGTTTCAGGAACGAAAATGTCGGAACTGAAAACTGTCACTGATGCATTCCTGGTTATCGAAAACGGAAAAATTGCAGATTTTGGTTCCATGAAAGATTATATAAATGCAGACAGGACTGAAAATAGAGTTATTGATGCCACCGGCCGGATGGTGTTTCCAAGTTTTTGCGATTCGCACACCCACCTGGTATATGCCGGCAGCCGCGAAATAGAATATATTGACAAGATCAAAGGCTTTTCCTATGAAGAAATTGCGAAAAGGGGTGGGGGAATATTGAATTCCGCCAAACGGCTGCAGGAAACTTCTGAAGATGAACTTTGTGAACAGGCACTTGCGCGTTTGGAAGAGATAAAAATGCTGGGCACCGGGGCTGTTGAAATAAAAAGCGGTTACGGCCTCACCACCGCCGACGAGCTCAAAATGCTCCGGGTGATCAGGAAGCTGAAAAAGCTTTCACCGCTGACCATAAAAGCTACGTTTTTGGGTGCCCATGCCGTACCTGCCGAATTCAAAGGAAAACAAAGCCAATACGTGGAGCTAATCATCAACGAAATGATACCGATGGTCGCCAGTGAAGAACTTGCAGATTACATTGACGTATTTTGCGACCGCGGTTTTTTTACTGTTGAAGAAACCGAACAAATGCTGATGGCCGGAATGAAGTTCGGGCTTCGACCAAAAATACACGCCAACGAGCTTGACTTTTCGGGCGGGATACAAACCGGCGTAAAATATAATGCGCTTTCTGTTGACCATCTGGAATATACCGGTGATGCCGAAATACAGTCGTTGTTGAATAGTGAAACCATGCCGACCTTACTTCCGGGCGCTGCTTTTTTTCTGGGCATGCCTTATGCTCCTGCACGCAACATGATTAATGCCGGGCTTCCGCTTGCCCTGGCCAGCGATTTCAATCCCGGCTCTTCTCCTTCGGGAAATATGCAACTGATACTTTCCATGGGTTGCATAAAATATAAAATGCTTCCCGAAGAAGCCATCAATGCAGTTACCCTCAACGGTGCTTATGCCATGGGCGTTTCAGATGAGCTGGGAAGTATCGCCATAGGGAAAAAAGCAAATGTTTTTATCACTAAGCCAATACCTTCACTGGCATATATGCCATACGCATACGGCAGCAACAAAATAGAAACAGTAATTATTAACGGAAAGGTTCAAAAATGAAAACCATAGGACTATTAGGCGGCACCACCTGGGAATCAACCCTCGATTATTACCGTATCATCAACCAGCAAATGCTGAAAAAAGCTGGTGGCAGGAATGCCGCAAAAATTGTGATGTATTCGGTAAATTTTCATGATGTGGAAGTTTTGGTAAATGAAAAGAAGTATGATGAGGTAGGCGCGCTGATGAACAAAGCTGCAATCGCTATTGAAAATGCCGGCGCTGAATGTCTGCTTATTTGTGCCAATACCATGCATATGGTTGCAGAACAAATCATGTCGGGCATCAGGATTCCATTAATACATATTGTAGAAGCCACGCTTGCGGAGGTTCAGAAAAAGAATTTTACCAAAGTCGGTTTGCTGGCCACCAGGCAAACAATGGAAATGGATTTTTATAAAAATGTTTTCAAAAATAAAGGAGTTGAAATACTTATTCCGGATGCCGAAGAACGCAATTTTATTCAGGATACTATTTTTAATGAACTATTTGACGGTGTGATAAAGGAATCTTCGCGAAGCAAAATGATTGAAATTATGGAATCGCTCATGAAACAAGGAGCGCAGGGAATCATCCTGGGCTGTACCGAAATTCCCCTGCTGGTAAAACAGGAACATACGTCCATACCATTATTTGACAGCACTTTTATCCATTCCTGTGCGGCAGTGGATTTTGCACTGAGTGAATAACAGCCAATAATAAATTGAAATAAAATACTAATTTCGCAATCAGAAAAAACCATAAAGAACTATGAAACAACTCATCGAATGTGTCCCCAATTTCAGCGAGGGGAACGATATGACTATTATCAAACAGATCACGGATGTGATGGATGCCGTTTCGGGTGTAAAACTGCTCGATGTGGATCCCGGCAAAGCCACCAACCGCACGGTAGTAACTATTGCCGGAACACCGGATGCCGTTGTTGAAGCAGCTTTCAGGGGAATAAAGAAAGCTTCTGAAATCATTGATATGCGTAAACATAAGGGAGAGCATCCCCGCTTTGGTGCTACCGACGTTTGCCCCTTTGTTCCTATTGCCGGAATTACCATGGAGGAAACGGTTGTTTATGCGCGCAAGCTTGCCGAACGCGTCGGAAACGAACTAGGTATTCCTGTTTATTGTTATGAGAATGCGGCTTTTACCGAAGAACGGAAAAACCTGGCGGTTTGCCGTGCCGGTGAATACGAAGGCTTGCAGAAAAAATTAGAAGATCCGCACTGGAAACCGGATTTTGGCCCGGCAAAATTTAACGCACGGGCAGGAGCCACAGCCGTTGGTGCACGCGATTTTCTGGTTGCCTATAACGTAAACCTGAATACAACCTCTACACGCAGAGCCAATGCAGTTGCTTTTGATATCCGTGAAAAAGGCCGCCCGATGCGGGAAGGCAACCCTATTACAGGGAAATTTGTTAAAGATGCCAACGGTCATAAGATCATGGTTCCCGGATCACTCAAGGCCTGCAAAGCAATTGGCTGGTTCATTGAAGAATACGGAATAGCCCAGATTTCTATAAACCTCACGAATATCAGTATCACACCCGTCCACGTAGCTTTCGAAGAAGCCAGCAAAAAAGCACAGGAACGCGGGCTCAGAGCTACCGGTTCTGAGATAGTCGGGCTTTTGCCTTTGAAAGCCATGATCGACGCCGGAAAATATTTTCTGAAAAAACAGCAGCGTTCTGTTGGTGTTTCTGAAGATGAGCTGATAAAAATTGCCGTAAAATCGCTTGGTCTGGACGATTTGAAACCGTTTTACCCGAGAGAAAAGATCATAGAGTATGTGCTTGAAGATACGCAAACAAACAAACAAAAAAAGCTGGTTGATATGACCTGCGTTGGTTTTGCCAACGAGACGGCCTCCGAGTCCCCTGCACCGGGTGGCGGTTCTATCGCAGCATACATGGGCGTTTTAGGCGTATCGCTGGCAACCATGGTAGCAAACCTTTCCTCGCATAAACCCGGCTGGGACGAACGTTGGGAGGAATTCTCAGACTGGGCTGAAAAAGGCCAGAAAATTAAAGATGAGCTGATGACGCTGGTAGATGAAGATACCACGGCTTTTAATAAGATAATGAACGCTTTCGGGCTTCCGAAAAACAACGATCAGGAAAAAGCCATACGTGACCAGGCAGTACAGGATGCCACACGCTATGCTACAGAAATCCCTTTCAAAACCATGGAGAAAGCATTGTCTTCTTTTGAAGTGATCAAAGCCATGGCAGAAACGGGAAACCCGAATTCAGTAACCGATGCGGGAGTCGGCGCTTTATGCGCACGTTCCGCGGTGATGGGCGCATTCCTGAATGTGAAAATAAATGCATCCGGACTGAAAGACAAGAATTTTGCACAAGAAATAATAAGTAAGGCTGAAGCAATCGAACAGCAGGCTAAAATCCTGGAGGAAGAAATCCTTAAAGTAGTGAACGAAAAAATTAAACTCTAAAATCAGAAATCATGAAAAAAGTAAATCTTGAATTATCAGCTGATCAGTACAAAGAACTTCTGAAGCTCGTTTATGTAGGCGATTGGGTCCTTGATGAACCGGAAAATATCGTACTTAACGATCTGGTCCAGACAATTTTTTCAAAAGCACACGATGCCGGCCTGAAAAAAATGGTGGAATTTGACAAGGATCTGGAACTTTTTCTGCCTTCGCTTGAATTCGATGAAGAAGTGATTGGAATCGTGGACGATTATGAAGAAGAATGTTTCTGGGATCACCTGATTTACAGACTTTCCGACAGGGATGTAGACAAAAAACTTGGTAAAAAAGCCGAAAATATGTCGATGGAAGAAAAGATGGAACTGATAGATCCCGTCACGGAAAAATATATCAAAGAGTTTGAAGAACACGGGCTGGATAATGTTAAGGTGAAGATTGACTAGGTTTTAGTTCGTAGTTGGCAGGTTGGCAGGTTAGTCCGCCGCGGCGGAGTTAGCAAGTTAGACTTTTAGCCTGTTAGAAGCCTTTTAGGCGGTATTCATAGGTTTGATTTGTAGAAGTGCTGAATTTTTGTTTTAGTTGCTGAGGTGGATAATTACATCATCGAATTGAGGTGAGAATTCAAGATTTATATAGGGGGAGTAGCCAAGGTAAGTCGAGGTGATTTCTTGGTTTTGGAAGGAAAAACCATTAGCATATCGAATTATTGCCAATTAAGCACTAAGTTCTCAGATCGACACATAAGAATAATAAATGGTCAAAAATAGTATAATATTAATTGTCATTTTTTTTACAACTTATTCTTTTCATTCTTATGGTCAAAAGGAAATAATTATAAAAAAAACTCAAAAACAAGATAGCCTGAAGTATGAAAAGAATAAAGGAATATCAATTGAGATTGGCCATCACTTTTTAATAGCAACACAATCCGGCATTTCCAAAAACAGGGATTTAAGTAATGGTCGTGACAATCATTATACATCAATTAAATTTCCTGTAGACACGATAGCCATTTATAATAATGATTTAATCATAAACAGGAGGTACTTCCCAACGTTGAGCGTTGACTTTAATTTTCATGGCCATAAATTATTATTGGAAGGCACCTACACAAATTTTAAAAATACAATTTCTTTTGCAGAAGATTTTGGTACAACCGCCCATTTTAACAGCAAAGAGTATTATATCTTACTTGGATATTCATACAATAACCTTTTCATTGGAAAAAAGAACAAAATAAACCGTAGAACACGCTTTTATATTACTGCAAACATTTTATTTCAGAATAAAGAGCGGGAATTTTATTATCGTACTTTTAACATTGTTGGCGGTGGGCTGCCTGCCTCTAATACTTTGAACGAACAATCCTCATCTTTTCATATAACAATATTACCTGAATTTGGAATGAAATTGAACATTACTAAAAATATTTACTTTAAAATAGGTATTCGCTTTAATACTATTTCATATTCTTATGGCAGGTATTTCTGGAATTATGAAACTTTTTCAAAATCATATCCACAGATTCATACTTATTCAGAAGAAAAGAATACTTACAAGAAGATTTTATATGCAGGAGAAAACAGATATTTTATGCTGGCAGACAACATCTTTTTTAAATTTGGATATTCTTTTTGTCCATTTAAATAGCTTTGAAAATAATCTGGCAATAATCGATACACCTTCGTGTGAGAAATTCAATATGAACCCCTGATCTACGGTAAGGGGTATGTGACATTGTACGAAATTTTATCCTGCAAAGCCGGATTGACATCCCACCCATACCGAAAAAACCTTCAGGCAGTGTATGGATAATTTTGAATTAATAATGTTGTATTTTGGCAGGAAAGGTCGTAAATTGCGGCTTAAAGCAGCACCTGATCCATTTAAAATTAATATGGAAATATAACCATGAAAAAAACAATTATCCTGTTATTGTGTTTAACCACATTTAAGGTTGCTGTTGCCCAATGGACAGCCATAGATTCTGCTAATGTTGAAGCTGTTTGGCTGGTGCAGCCTAACGACGGATGGGCGTTCGGAGGAGTTTTCAGGCATTGGGATGGGACCAATTGGACCACAGTGATACAAGATTCAGCCTTCGGAGCAGAAACCTGTGCTTTTACCGCCCCTGATGATGGTTGGGTTTTTGGCGCTCAGGATAGCTTATATCGGTATAATGGTTCAGTATGGACAAAACAGTATTCGGGAATTCCAGGTATCCGATGCTGTGATTTCTTCGATAGCAATCATGGCTGGTTATTAGGGGCTGATACTACTTATTATTATCAAAATGGAGTATGGACAAAGTATCCATTATTTACCTCAGGTCAGATCCCATCGTGCCAGTATAGATCAATATCCGCAAGCAGTGCAAGCACTGCATGGATGACAGGCCCTATGAAAGTCTATTATTCAGTTAATGATTCATCCTACATTTTAAAATTCTCATCCGGTCAATGGGCTATTGATACAGCCTTCAGTAATGTAAATTTATATTCAATCATTTTTACAGATCAAAACCATGGCTGGGCTTGTGGCTGGGAAGTAGGCGGCGGTTGGCAAAATGTAATCTATAAATATGATGGCAGTAGTTGGGCGCTTGACACAACTCTTGGAGCTAGTCCTGACGGTTTTGGTTATATCTACATGTATAATAATAATTTGGGATGGGTTTCTTTTATTACTGACAGTGGTAATTTAATATACGGCTATAATGGATACTCATGGTCTTATCAATGTGCTTTGGAACAGCCGGTCAGACAGTTTTCTTTCGTTGACCCTCTGAATGGTTGGGCGTTGGGACTACATTTTGGCCATCCAAGTTCACCGCGAAATATACTTTTCAATACATCGAGTGGTGGCCTGGGTGCTGAAGAATTTGATCAACCAGAATCATCTGAAATAAACATTTTTCCGAATCCTGCAACAGATAAAATTGCTATTACGTGTCTGCACAAACAAAACTTAAGTCTGTCTGTTTACAATGTTTTTGGCGCACTTGTCCTGACTAAGGAATTGGTTGATACAAAAGACGAAATAGATATTAGTAATTTTTCAAAAGGAATATATATTATTAAAATTGCAAGTGCGGACCGGGCAGTTTTGAAAAAAATAGTAAAGGAATAACATAATAGCATAAGCGCCTTCCCCGTTATCAGAAACAGCTTACGATTTTATTGACCAACCTAAATTGTTAAAAAATGAAACAGAAGATCTTATTCCTTATCACCATAGTTTTTATTGCCTCATGCAGCCAGATCAAAGAACTGACCAATCTGCTGACATGCGATTTTCGCCTGGCTTCGGCTGAAAATATCACATTGGGTGGCGTGAATGTTCAGAAATTAAAATCATTCAGCGACCTAACGATGATTGATGGCGCTACTCTGCTTGCTACCGTGGCTTCCGGCTCACTGCCGCTCAACTTTACGCTGAACGTGCAGGCCCGAAACCCAAACAAAGAAAAAGCCGCCTTGAGCAAACTTGACTGGATCGCATTAATTGATAATACCCAGATAGCAAGCGGAACCACCACCAAGCGGGTTGAAATAGCTCCCAACAATGGTACCGGTATTTTTCCACTTCAGATCAGTACGGATCTGGTGAAATTACTTTCGGGGCAATCGGGCAAAAACATTATTAATTTCGGGCTCAACCTTGTGGATGCCGGTAACCGCCCAACACGCATCACCCTGAAAGCTAAACCTACCGTAATGGTTGGTAGCTATGCGGTTCAATATCCTGGATATATTACAATTTCAAAAGACTTTGCCGCAAAATAATACCAAAAAGAATTAGTGCGTTAGGATTACAACCTTGTTTTTAATTCTTCACTAACCGGGTAGTCCAGGTATAAGTGCCGGAAGCAAACTTTGCAAAATAAATTCCTGCCGGTAATTGGTGCGTAGGCCATTCCTGTCGTGCGGCGTGGGTGTGCGTGAATAAAAAAAACATTAGAAAATTGTAAAAGGCCCCATCGGGGTTTGTGCGTTAGCTTGCTGACGCACACTACTTTTACTAATTTTCTTGTTTTTTTTAGAGCGGGATGAAGCGTTCGACAGGATGCCATTTTTTGCATACTTTTTTTGCCTGTCCCGCACCGCAGGTCGGGAGGCAAACAAAAAAGTTTGAGAAAAAAATTTATATTACTGCAGAGCTAAGACGCGAATTATAAGTTGTTTACCTTTTCTAATTATTAAACTATTAGCAATCGGTATTAATTCTTCACTAACCGGGTAGTCCAGGTATAAGAGCTGGAAGCAAACTTTGCAAAATAAATTCCCGCCGGTAAGCTACCCAGATTCAGCATAAAATTATGATTTTCAGGCTGATCATTGTTAAGGTTTTTTTCCATAATCTTATCGCCTAATAAATCGAAAATATAAAAAGTCGCTTCTTCTGTCGATATATTCTGAATGTCTACCGACAAATCTGTAGCAAATGGATTTGGATAATAAACAATCTCGGGTTTTGTGGAACTATTTTCGCAAACTACTGAAAACGGAGGAAGGAAATAAGCAAAATTTCCATCAAAATCGGTTTGTTTTAAACGATAATAAAAAGTGCCGGATTGGATCCCATAATCAATAAATGAATAATCTCTGACGGTATTGCTGTTGCCGGCGCCGTCAAGTTTACCCATGACTTGCCAGTTATTCATATCATCACTGCGCTCTATAGTAAAGTAATTGTTGTTTGTCTCAGAAGCTGTTGACCAGTTTATAGTCACTTTTTTATCATCATAGGTAGCGCTAAAGGAAAGTATTTCGATTGGTAAAGGTTCGTCATATTCAACAATTGCAGGGCCGGTTATAACACCCATCGCCGCTGTCCATAACGTCACGTTGCAAATATCAATCAGGTTCGCATTTCCTCCACCGATGCCGGGAGTAATGATTCCATTCCCCGGAACATAAATCACAGATGAGCAAGCCAATGCAATTTTTTTACCGGTTCGAAATTCAAGAGTTCCGTAAACTACAATTTTCATGGGGCCCCCGCAATCCTCATAATTTAGTTGCGTGGTAATGGTTACCAACAATCCTGCAGGTATCACAACAGAATCTCCGCAGGTTGGTGTACGTCCTGTCGACCAGGTGGTGGTGCTTTCCCAATTTCCTGTTTTAATAGCTACGCATGTTTCTGCCGACAAATACAGCGTGCCAAATAAAAACAATAATAAAAATGTAATTTTTTTCATAATCGTAACAATTAAAAAACGTTTGATTACTACTTTTTAATATCTTGATATTCAATACATAAGCAATACGCGATTTTTATTTCACCCATATTCAAATATAATAGAATGTTGATACCATATGAATCAGTAAACTGCTAAATAAATTTAGTGATTCACTTAAAATATAATTAGTGATTTCCCTGCATCAGGGTGTGCATCCGGAAGATAAAATAGTTGAAAATTTATTTTTCCAGCCAGTTCCCGACGATCAAAAAACCAGCCTGTGTCATGACAGATTCAGGATGAAACTGTATGCCATGAATATCGTAGGTTTTGTGCGATATGGCCATGATAATCCCATCTTCGGAGCGTGCCGTTATTTTCATACTGGAAGGAAAATTTTTTTCGGAAACTACCCATGAATGGTACCTGCCTGCCTCTATGGATTCAGGTAATCCTGAAAATAATTTACAATCCCTGTCGAGAATTTTTATTTTTGAAGCTACACCATGAAAAGGTTTGGGAACATTTACCAGTTCGGCTCCAAAAAACTCGGCAATGGCCTGATGGCCGAGGCAGACACCAAGAATGCTTTTATTTTTGTGGTATTTGTGTATCACTTCTGAAATATTGGGCGTTTCACGGGGCGTGCCCGGCCCTGGAGAGATCAGAATTTTTGAAAAGGAAGCAACAGCGCCTATATCAAGATCGGTGTTTTTTATAACGCTGAACTCTTTAACCCCGCATTCTTCAATAAGCTGAACCAGGTTGAAGGTAAATGAATCATTATTGTCAATTACTAAAATGCTCACTTTCAGTTTTTTTATAAATTTGCCGGATATATGCTTTCAGCGGTCAAAAATATGAATTTACTCGGAAAAAGGAAGATTCCATTCTTTTTTCTTATTGATTTTGAAATGAAAAGGCCGGTAGTGATACCGCTTAGCGAAATAAACACCTCGCAACTTATTTTTGAGATGGATATGCTGAACCGCACTGAAAAAAAATCCGCTAATATAGAATTCCAAAAACATGTAATTGGCATTGAAAAATATAAAGCTGCTTTTGATTATGTCCAGAAACATCTTCATGCCGGGAATTCATACCTGCTGAACCTGACATTCCCGACCTTAATTGAAACGGATCTTGATTTAAATGAGATTTATTCGGTGAGCCATGCAAAATATAAATTAAAGTATCATGATGAATTTGTGTGCTTTTCGCCGGAAACGTTTGTGAAGATACACAAGGATGTCATTTATTCATACCCGATGAAAGGCACAATAGACGCCGCGCTGGTGGATGCAGAAAATGTGCTGATGAAGGATTCAAAAGAAATTGCGGAACATAACACTATTGTGGACCTGATCCGAAACGACCTGAGCATGGTGGCAAAAGAGGTGAGGCTGAACAGGTACCGGTTTATTGACAAAATAGGTACAAATAACAAAACCCTTTTGCAGGTCAGCTCTGAAATATCGGGGAAGCTTCCGGCTGACTGGTGCGGGAATATCGGGAATATACTTGAAAAGCTACTACCCGCGGGCTCGGTAAGCGGAGCGCCCAAAGCTAAAACACTTGAAATAATCAGAGAAACTGAGAACTATGATAGGGGATATTACACCGGAATTTTTGGTGTGTTTGACGGTGAGAACCTTGACAGTGCAGTAGTTATCAGGTTTATTGAGAAGATCAACGGCAGGCTGTATTATAAAAGCGGTGGGGGAATTACAGTGAACAGTAACCTGACATCGGAATACAATGAATTAATTGATAAGATTTATGTGCCGGTTAATTGAGACTGTAAAGATCTTTAACGGGAAGGTTTTCAATATTGATTATCATAATCAGCGGTTGAATAACTCAAGGAAAACCCTTTTTGGCCGTGACGATGAGATTGATCTGGTAATGCATGTTCATGTCACGGATCTCATGGGAGACGGCTTATATAAATGCAGGATCTTATATTCGGAAGTTGTCGAATCCGTTGAATTTGCACCTTACACGAAAAGACATTTGAAAACACTGAAAATGGTTCATTCAGATCAGTTAAGGTATGATCATAAATTTGAGGACAGACGGCATATTGATGAGCTTTTTGCACATCGCGGGAACTGTGATGATATTCTGATAATCCAGGACCACCGGCTTACTGATACATCCATAGGCAATATTGCTTTGTTTGATGGCAAGATGTGGTTTACACCGGAATTTTCTTTATTGAAAGGAACAAAAAGGCAAAAGCTGCTGGATGAGAAAAAAATATTTCGTAAGGATATACGAGTTGCAGATTTAAAAAATTATTTAAAGCTGAGCATTTTCAATGCGATGATAGAGTTTGGCGAGATAGAAATCCCGGTATCTGCAATCAAATGATAATTTTGCCTGTGGGAGTGCGACTTTAAGTCGCACTCCCACAGGCAAAATTATAAAACCAATGTTTCCGGATACCCAAACCCATTGTATTCCTTTGCCGAACCGATGTAAGCGCCGGCGGGATAGATCAGCATATAATCACCAGCTTTTATGGTATCAGGAAAAGAGGCGGCTTTTGTAAAAATATCGTGGCTGTCGCAGGTTGGTCCTGTTACATTGTACTTAACAAACGTTGCTGCTTTGGCTGTTTTATAAGGATAAATAACCTGGTAAGGCAAATTCCCCATGATCCATTGAAAACCCTGGAAGATTCCAGTGTCAAGAAATATCCAATGTTGATTTTTTCGTTGAATCACATCCACCACTGAACAAGCCATCACTCCTGTATTTGCCATAATAAAAGAACCCGGCTCGGCGATGATTTTTACCTGGTATTTCTTTCTTATGTTTTCAATTCCGGGCTTAAGTGCTCCTGCAATTTTGTCTAACAGTTCATACTGAGAAACATTATGCGCAGGAAATCCACCACCTAAATTTACCACATCCAGTTTAATTTTTTCTTTTTGAAGGATAGCCAAAATATCTTGCACATCCGCTAATGCTCTGGCAAATGTTTCTGGGTCCTGATTGTTCCAACCCACATGAAAAGAAATGCCGCAAGGCAGCAATCCGCTTTGAATTGCAAGTGTTATCAATTTCAGGGAATCTTTTTTTTCTGCCCCGAATTTTTTATCAAGCTTCCAGCCGGAACCTTTGTTTGATACCCCTAGTCGCAAAAAAACCTTCGATCCCGGGGCATGCAGTGCCAGTTTGTTTATTTCACTCACGCTGTCCACAGCATAAGTCCTGACACCGTATTCATACGCTTTTTTGATATGGTCCGGGAACTTTACGGGATTGCTGAAAAAGATTTTTTCAGGACGAACCATTATTTTTTTTAGCAATTCCAGCTCTCCCATTGATGCTATTTCAAAACAAATAAGCTGATCTTTAAGAAACGCCAGAACCTCAGTATCATGATTCACTTTGACAGGGAAATAGATTTGCTGCGGCTCCATCCGGAAACGGTGAAGAAAGTAGTTGAGGTTATGTGCTATTTGGTCTTTGCTCGTAACAATAGCTGGAGTGGTGAGATTTTGCGAAAAAAAAGACAGTAAACTTTTTTTCAGATATTCCGGGAACGCAGACAGATTGTTGACTTCAGCCATGGAAATACATGTGTTAATTAGGTCAAATATTGAGAAAATGCCAGTTCATTTAATACAGATAACAACATTGGTCTTTTAATAAAACACTCAATATAACAATTTGACTATATAACCCAGCAGCCTAACAGTCTAACAGTCTAACAGTCTAACAGTCTAGCAGTCTAACAGTCTAATCACCTAAAGACCCTACAACAGTCCACCATTCCTATATATCTTGGCCTGCGCATCATAAAACCTGTTGATCTTTCCGGTCTTATTATTTCGCATATTCGTGATTTCGCCGCTCAGAAAATCAATTTTTGCGGTATCTCCATCATTCAGCTCAATCTGTTCGAGAACTTCCGGGTTATAGGTCAGGATCGGGAAGGCCGCGTTGATGGCATTACGTTCGTAAATAGCGCCGTAAGATTCAGCTAAAATGCATGATATCCCTAATGAAACGAAACAATCTACCGCCTGCTGACGCGAGCTTCCAGCACCAAAATTCTTTGCCGTGATGATGATATCACCGGCATTGGCTTTTTTCGCAAAGTCTTCATACCCTTTAAGATTATCGAAGGCATACTGCCCCATTTCTTTAATATCAGTTATGGTCAGGTAGCGGTTGTGATAGATCATATCGGTGTCGATGTCGTCTTTTTTAATGATCCATACCTTACCTTGCACAACAGAAGGTTTTTCAGCTTTAGCCGTCCCTGTTTTGGCAGAAGGTTTCAGTATTCCCAGTTTGCCGAAAGTAGCGGCTTCAGAAGGAATCTGGTCCGGAGTGGTTATATAACCTGCCACGGCAGATGCTGCAACAACAGCTGGTGAAGCAAGATAAACAAATCCTTTACCCTGTTTGCCTTCAAAATTCCGGTTTCCGGTACTGATGGTAACTTCCTGAGGGCCATTCTGTCCAACTTGTCCTGCGGCGCATCCGGCACAACCGGCGTTGGAAACCATGGCTCCGGCATCCTTGAATATCTTTATCAAACCTTCGTCCATAGCCTGGTTCCATACAGAATCAGTAGCGGGGACAACTTTTAAAACAACACCGGCAGCAATTTTGTTCCCCTTCAAAATAGTTGCTGCAACGCGCAGGTCGTCCATACGGCCGTTGGTACAGCTTCCTATAAAAGCGGAATCGATTTTGGTTCCTTTCACAGAATCCACGCTGGCATCATCATGCGGATGGCCGGGCCTGGCAACCATCGGAACAAATTTGCTGATATCAATATCAAAGGTCTGCTGATAAACCGCGTCAGCATCAGCTTTGATAAGTTCAATTGTTTTTCCGGTTACTTTTTCAAAATGTTTGATGATTTCCGGAATAGGCGTGAAGAATATAATGATAGCGCCCATTTCCGTCGCCATTGACGAAATAGTAATACGTTCATCAAGGGTAAGTTTGTCGGCTTCTTCACCGTAAATTTCTACAGAAGTTCCCAGCAATTTGTTGGCGCCAAAAATGCCCAGCAGGTTTAATACGATATCTTTAGCAGAAACATTTTCAGGGCGTTTTCCTGTAAAGTTAATTTTCACAGAAGCCGGTACTTTGAACCAGACATAGCCTTTGGCCCAAGCAGCAGCTATATCCTGATCGCCCATACCTTGCCCGAAGCATCCGATGGCACCCATAATGTTGGCATGAGAATCGGTGGATACAAAAGTACTTCCGGGCCATGCAAGTCCTCCGTCAATAGCCTGATGAGTCCCGATACCTGAATCAATATCATAAACCCGGATATTGTTTTCGCGGGCATATTGCCTGCACAGGTGTTGGTTGGCGGCATATTTCTGATCGGAACCACCCGGGTTACAGTCAAAAGTAAATACGGTCTTTGAAGGATCTTCCACGGTAAGTCCGTTGTCCAAAAGGTTTTTCACCACATTGGCTCCGCCAAAATCGCGTGCGGCGCGGGTGTCAATCGTTACATCTATGATGTCGTCAGGCTTTACTGTCGCCTGGTTTGAATGTTTTGCGAGAATTTTTTCTATTATTGTCATAGGTTAGCTTTTTTTTATTTTGGTGAATTGTTTTTGAGATTAAGAGGAAGAGATTAAGAGATTAAGTGATGCCTTATTTGTTATTATTTTGTTTTATTAAATAGGCAATGTAACCATTTAATATTTTCATTAATCCAAAGATATGATTTTTGTATTCTTCTAAAACTTTTTTATCTATATAACCTTCATCATAAGCACAAATGAGGTGATCAAGCGTTTCCATGACTTCGCCTCTTGCCATATAGCAATGATGAATGTTTTCAAGGTAGTGAAATCTTCCGTAGCCTTCAGCGATATTTGCTGTAACGGAACGTGAAGATCTGGTTATTTGGTCAACCAATTTATACTTTTCATAATCGGGAAAGGATTTAACTAATCTGGAAACCTTTTTTCTTAAATCCCTGGCAACTTTCCAGGTTTCAAGATTTTCAAAAGATTCATTATAGCTAATTGGTTCCATAAATATTTTTTATAAATGTTTAATTACCCATTCACCCAATCTCTCAATCTCTCAATCTCTCAATCTCCCAATCTCTCAATCTCCCAATCTCCCAATCTCCTAATCTCCCATTCTCATTTCTCAATTAAAATAGTTAATACTTTACTTCAATCTATCCTTAAACGGTTCAAAAGTCATGAAATCAGCGTGATGTACCACAAAAGCTTCCGTAGTTCTTTTCACCATATCGCCTTCACCGGCATGCGTGGCAATGATATGGCAAACTTCAGCAGGTACTCCGCAGTGTTCAGCCAGTGACACTCCGCTAAAAGGATGTCGAAGGTACTTTCCGTATTTTCCTTGTATGGATTTTCCGTCTTTCATTTCATACTCAAGCAGTTTCCCGACATCTGCAAGAATAGCTCCTGCAATAAGAACATCCATATTAACCGGAAGGTCATTTTGGAAAAACTTATTCATCTGTTCGCCACAGTCTTTTGCAATGTGAACCACGGCACGTTTGTGTCCCATAAAAGTCACTTTCAAATCCGGTCCGGCCAGCAACGTAAATGGAATTGTATTCAGGTCCTTGACCGTCAACACACTTTTTTCGAGAGCAACCTCCCATGTTTTTGCAGTTTTTTCACGCAGGGATTCGTCTTTGATCCACATGAGTTCGGGCCATAATTCTAATACTTGTGCATTCATAGTTTTAGGGTTTAGTTATTATTAAATATCATTTTTTCACCAGGAATTCGGTTTATATGGAAAAATATCTGCCAATTCTCCAGAATAATAAAACTCATAAGCCAATGCTCCAAATGTATAATTTTTTTCTTTAATTTGAATAGTTGAACCTCCTACTGAAGGATTTGATTTAGGAATGGAAAATGCGTAACCGACATTATATAGTGTCGCGAGTATTTCAGGCCGGTTGGAGATATCATAACCGGATCTTTTCCATTGTTGCCTGACCTCTTTTAATATTACTGCGGCATATAAATATGAGTAATAGTGGTTCCTGTAATTCACCAGCCTGTCGTAACGTTCTTTTGTCACATCCTGTGTACTGAAATCCAGCAGGTGTTCATATTTTTTTCCGGGATAAAAAATGGATAAGGAATCTTTAAGGTGTTTTTCTGCAAGCATGGCAGTCTCTTCCTTGACACCGGTTACACCCAGCGAAAAATTTGCTTCTACCGACAATATTTTTAAAGGGCTGATAACGGTTTTATAAACTTCGCGTGTTGAATTGAATAAGCGCATTTGTTCGCCCAGCAAAACAGATACAATAAGCCGGGGTTCCACATCCATCACTTCGCCTGCACTGTCTATCAGGGCGGTATCCTTCATAACGGCTATTTTAAAATCCGACCATTCGGGAATGTTCATCCATTCAAATAAATTGCAATCTTTTTGAGAGGAGGTTGAATTATGATTGAATAAGATCTCGCATTCTTTTATTTTATTATTGTAATCATTACTGTCTATCATATTAAGGTTTGCGGCATCAATCATCCGTTCTGCAAGCGCGATGTCCTGATGTTGCAGGTAGGCAGTATGAATTAGTTGCGCATTTGTAGGGTAGTACTCATTTAATACATTTAGCTTGGAATAAAATTTTGCAATCCTGAAGACATCATTTTCTGAAGAATCGCTTCGAAGCGAACTGTAGTCGTTATCCATCTTTTGAAAATAACGATCGTTATAATCCACAGCACCGGGATCATTAAATACATGCAATTTGATTCCGACAAAAGCGGTAGTCAACATAAAACCTATCAATGCAAAAAGCACTGTAAGTATTATAGAAGAGTACCTGATGGTTTTGTTTTGTTTTAACTTTTTAAACATTGATAACTGTATATTTTATTCGTTTGTTTTTTTTCTGATTCCGAGAACATTGGGCATTTTTCTCAATTCAATATTAGTATCGTCGGGTTTCGATCCGGATACGTAACTTCCGAATTTTACAATCTCGGTTTTTGCTGTTTTTATATACAAGGAAGCCTCCGGCCCGCCTTCCAGGTACATAGCTGTTTGGATTTGTAGTCCTGATTTCAACATGAAATTTATGAATTCATTTGCACTGTATGGTGAACGCGCAAATAAAAAAAGTGTATTTCCCGATTTGTCAACCGCCAGTATTGTCATGCTACATCTTAACACCGGTTTTTTGTCCCAGTAAACAGCTTTTCCTTCATAATCGATCATCCGGATTGACTGGAAACAAGAGTGGTAATTTTTTAGAATATTATTCCAATCCTGATTCGTCATGTCAATAATCTGCAATGCAGGCATTGTCTTGTTTTTCGGATTAAAAACGGCCAGGGCGTTAAAGTTTTCTTTGACAACGGCGTTATTTATATGATCGTAGTTCTGCATGATCCCGACACCGCTTAGATGGTCTTTCAGCGAATACATTCCGGCATTAATGCCACCGTATAGGTTTTTTGTTTCACACCAGTCCTTGATAGTCCTCAGAATACTGTCAGATTCGGTGGCCGCAACCAGTTCAAAATCAAAAAAAGCGGGGTCAATTTTCAGAATGCTGACCTTAGAATCAGAAAATTTTGAAATAAATGGTCCTGTCATTTCAGTATAAAACAATCCTTCCTCCAGTTTATTCCAGGAAATATCTTCTGATGTTATTATCGTTTCCGGGTTTTTACCCGAAAAAAATAATATCAATACCAAAAAACACAATATGGTTTTCTTCTGGAGGAAATATTTATTTTGAAATAACATTTTGAAATACATTATAAAGCAAAACAGATTGAAGTTTGTCTAATGGTGATTAAACTACAACAATCTGTTTTGGGTGTTATTGAAAGCGGTACTTTACAACTTTGCAATGATAGCGTCAGCCATCTGAGTAGTTGAAGCGGCGCCCTGATTAATGACTTCCTGAGTACCTCTCATTTTTAGCATGTCGTATGCACGTATTTTTCCTTCGGAAACAACTAATTCGGTCGCCTTGCGGATGCGGTTAGCAATTTCGTTTTCGTTAAGATGTTCGAGCATCATGACAGCCGAAAGAATCATAGCTATAGGGTTTACAATAGAAGGATTGAAGTCGGCATATTTTGGAGCTGAACCGTGAGTAGGTTCAAAAACAGCAACACCTGAATCCGGGTTAAACTGTGCTGAAGTGGCAAATCCCAGGCCGCCTATCAGTCCTGCAAAAGCGTCCGACACGATATCGCCGAACATATTTTCGGAAACGATGACGTGATAGTTCTCAGGATTTTTGGTCAGCCACATCATCATTGCATCAATATTTACATCTTCCACGCGGATGTTAGGATATTCGTTTTTGCTCATTTCCTGGGCAATCTTCAGCATCATGCCTGAGGTTTCGCGAATCACGTTGGGCTTTTCGCACAACGTTACTTTGTCGAAGCCACGTTTTTTGGCATATTCGAAAGCAGCTTTTATGATTCGTGTGCAGAATTTTTTGGTGGTGATACGTGTTGATACAGCCAGTTCCTCGCGCGGACACCATTCAAAATTGGGCTTAAAACGCGGGTGGGACATCAGGGCTGCATAAACATTGTCAGGAGGATTTGTCCATTCCACGCCCCCGTAAAGGCCTTCGGTGTTCTGACGGAAAATCATGGTGTCAACAATAGGTTCATCAACACCACCACTTGCGTTACGGCGAACGAAGTTCAGTGGATTCCCCTTCAGTGTCTGACAGGGGCGCATACAGATGTCAAGACCAAATTTCTGACGCATAGTCACAATGGGGCTGTAATAAACAAGTCCTTTGTTTTGTAGTTCAGGCGCTAGTTCTGCAGCGGCCTTGTCTTTCGGTTTCGAAGTAATGGCACCGAAAAGCCCGACCTTATGTTCTTCCAATAGTTTGATAGTGCGGTCAGGCAGCGGGTTCCCTTCTTTGCACCAAAATTCCCAGCCAATATCACCGTTAACGTATTCAGCATCAAAGCCAGCGGCGTCGAGGACTCTGATAGCTTCTTTCAGTACAGTCTGACCAATGCCGTCACCGGGCATCGCAACAATAGTTCTTTTTGCCATAAATATTTGTTTTTAAATGAGTTTAAGTGCTTTTTTGTCGGAACAAAATTATTATAAAAAATTATATGATAACACAAAAATCAAAATAAATTTTGTGGCATGAAATTGCATGAGATAAACTCTTTTTTAGAAAAAACTATAATATATTCCTGACTGATCATTCAGGTTTTCACAATTAGAATTTGTTGATTTTATTAAACAGTATTTGGCGAATCAGCCGGCATCAAGTGATAGGAAAAATTACCCGGAATGTCTGATAAAAATTTATCTCAGGAAAACTCCGAAATGTAGGTAAAAACCAAGTTAATTTAGGTGATTGATCGTTTATAGGGTAAGTTTTGGTTCTTTGGAATTATTAAATATTACAACACCATATTATTAGTGTAAAGACAAGATTTAAAGATAAAAATAATATCCGATATTATTTTCTAACATTTAAATTACACGGCCATGAAAACTAATTATTTAAGATCATCAGGCGCAAAGAAATTCAGCATGTTATTTCCTGTAATAATATTGTGTTTATTATCATCCGGAACTTATTCGCAAAGCGGTAATTGTGACGCATTGGTTCCTTTTTTTCAGGTTGACCTGTCGTCAAACCCTGATAGTCTTTGGATTTCACCTAATACCGGACGGGAGGCTCATTGTTGCGAGCCACCAGACTGGCCAGATCAGTATAAATGTGTCGAATTTGAAGTTATTCTTAATGAATTTGCCGGAGGATTAAATTTTTATGTTGCTTCAGGCGCTTCCCCGGCTGGTGCTTTATATTATCAGGTTAACTGTGGCCCTCTTACCAGCGTTAATACACCAATTTGTTTATCAGGCGGAGGAACATATTATATTACTTTTTGCAAACCTGGTGAAAACATGAATACTTATGGCGTCCAGTCAATTCCTGATCCCAACATTATTGAAGGTGAGGCAGCCACAGTTCATTGCCCTACCACCGAGATCGCGGTTGGTTTTATAGATACTACAGTTGTTTGGACTGATATTACCTCAGACAGCGGAATTTATAATTCGTACATTACATGTTTAACCGGTTGTGATACTGTTGATGTTCAACCTCAGGCGGGTTTCCCGGCCTATGTTGATTATCAGGTTTGCGGACAAGTTCAAACACCACTATGTGACGGCATGTTATATGACTGCGATACCGTAAGGATTTACTTTTGTGACAATGTCACCGCCACCGTTACTTATGAAGATTCTTTGATTGTTGACACCACTGGCGTCCTTTTACATGGTCATTTTGATAAAGGTATTGGGCCCTTTGGTTATCACTGGACAGATATGTACGGAAATATAGTAAGCTTTGATTCCGTTTATTATGTAACAGATCCGGGCACCTACACTTTTATAGTCAAAGATTCGGCCCTTATAGGCTGTTCAGACACCTCTGAAGCAGTCGTTAATATTGGTATGCTTCCGGTTAATCTTATGTATTTCGATGTTTCCTGCAACGATGAAAGTAAAAATGTTATACTATCATGGCAGACATCCTCTGAAACCAACAATGATTATTTTACAGTTCAGAAAAGCACAAACGCGGTTGATTTTGAAGATATTGCTAAAATTTCAGGAGCCGGTAATAGCAATACCCTGTTAAATTACATATTTACAGATGATTCTCCGTCTGATGGAAGAGCTACTTATTACAGATTAAAACAAACTGATTTTGACGGCAAATTCTTTTATTCAGACTCAAAGGCAATCATTTGCAATTGGGAAGTGGATGGATATACAATTAACCCGAACCCTTCAAGCGGATTCTTTACCATTTCAGGTCCTTTGGGTGATGCTGATATCCGTATTTTTAATGTTAATGGCCAGTTGGTATTCAATAAACTTATAAAGGACCAAACAAGTATTGATATTGAATTAAATACTACAGGCCTGCATATTATTCAAATTTACCACCGGGGAAATAAAAACTATGCATTGAAACCAGACGTACAAAAAATCATTGTAAACATTATCAAATAAGCAATACCTTCTTTTCTTCATCTATTGATTTTATAAATAAAACCGCATTCAGGTATTTATGCTGCATTATTGCGTGCCTGCACGAAAATGCGTTATTATAAAAATTACTATTTTTGCAGCCTAAATTTAAAGCTTATGAAAAAAATTGCAGTTGTATTTGCACTGATGATTTTGCTCGTATCTTGTTCCCAGAAGCCAAATGAAAAAGGGGAGTATATCGTAAAACCTAATGAAAATTCTCAGGAGGTTCGGATAAAATATAAAGCAGATGGTAACATCGACTACATCCAGCAATATAAAGATGGTAAACCTGAAGGGCTTTATATGAATTTTCAAAAGAACCAGGGTCTGGATAATCTGACAAGTTTAAAAGAAGGTAAAAATGACGGAACCGGGCTGGCATTTCATAAAAATGGTTTTTTGAATAATTTCGGCCGCTATATTGACGGAGAAAAAACGGGGTGGTTTTATGTCTTCAACAGGGATGGAATACTAACCGGGAAAAGAGAATACGTCATCGTTGATGGCAAAAGTTACATGAACCAGTGGGTCGAATACGATCCAAATGGCACGGCAGACAGGATCAACAGCAGTTATCTGAGCCTGAAAGCAAGAAAAGATACGATTAAGTCTGGAGAAGAGTTTCAGATGAATGTTACTCTTGAAGCTTCCTACTTCAAACAATATATGCTGATGATCATTGGCCCGTTTGATGAAAAATTCAACCTGCCGAAGGATGCCAAATGTGACACGATCAAAAGTGTAAACTATTCCGCATCATATACAACAAAAACATACAAACGCGGTAAAAACCTTGTCCGTGGCATGGTTCAGGAGATCAAGCTTAAAGATGATTCGGATGACAAATACAATTTCCGTAAAATCTATTTTACGAAAGAGTTTTTTGTTGATTAATAAACTGTAATACTGGAAAAATTATGGCAAAACAAATAGTGTTTATTATTGTTTTAGTGATAACGCTGGGGGTATTTTCTTATACTATCAGCAGGATATACAAGTATTTTTCATTTACGCGTAAATTTAAACTGGGTAATTGGGGCGAACGCATTAAAGTACTTCTGAAGGTAGCATTTTTACAGTCAAAAATATTCCGCCGCCCGGTGATTGGATTTTTACACGCGTTGGTTTTCTGGGGTTTTTGCGTAATCCTCATCGGAAGCATTGAAATGGTGATTGACGGTGCATTCGGAACGGAAAAAGTACTTGCTTTTTTGGGTGTATTATATAATATCATTACCGCCTCAGGCGATATTTTTGCACTGCTCATTCTAATTTCAATAATACTATTTCTGGGGCGCAGGCTGATATTAAAAATAAAGCGTTTCGAAGGCATTGAGATGAAACCTGCCAACCATTGGGATGCGGCATTAGCGCTAACATTAATATTAATGTTGATGGTTTCATTATTAGGAATGAATACATTTTATATTACCTCCAGCGAATTAGCAAATGTGCATCACGAGGGATTTTTTCCGGTAAGTTCTGTAATCGCGGGATGGATAGGTGTTGGGGAAGAAGATTATAGTTTTTATCAGCTTTTCTGGTGGACTCATATTCTGCTGATATTTTTGTTTGCCAATATTTTGCCTTATTCCAAGCATTTCCACATTTTCATGTCGTTGTTCAACGTGTTTTTCAGCAGGCTCGAACCGCTTGGAAAGCTTCCCAATATGGATAATGTTACCCGTGAAGTGAAAATGATGCTTGACCCCTCGCTGGCATATGCAGAGCCGCCGGCAGGGCAGGAGCAGGCTGTGGAACGCTTCGGGGTAAAAGATGTGGAAGATGGTACCTGGAAAAATTACCTTGATTCCTTATCGTGTACCCAATGCGGGCGATGTACTTCGGTATGTCCGGCAAACATAACAGGGAAAAAACTTTCACCTCGTAAAATTATTATGAATTACCGCGCCCGAATGAAAGAAAAAGGCCCGGGCATGATAAAACAAGGAAAAACATTTGATGATAAAAAAGCCATTGTAAACGATTACGTGAGTTATGAGGAGCTTTGGGCTTGCACAACATGTAATGCCTGTGCCCAGGAATGTCCGTTGAACATTAACCAGCCGGAACTGATTGTTGGCATGCGCCGCTACCTCGTGATGGAAGAAGGCAATGCGCCCGCTCAGTTGAAAGCCATGTTTGCCAACATCGAAAACAATGGCGCCCCATGGCAGTTTTCACCTGAAGACAGAATGAAATGGGCGGAAGAGATATGTTTAAATGGTTGATGTAATTTGGATTATTGTAGAGTTTTTTTGAGACGGAAGATGGAAGATGGAAGTTGGAAGTCAGAAGTCAGAAGTCAGAAGTCAGAAGTCAGAAGTCAGAAGTCAGAAGTCAGAAGTCAGAAGTCAGAAGAAGGTAGATGAAAGAAGCGAAATCAAGGTAAGGAGATAAATTAAACTACAACAAGATGCAATTTAAATTTGAGAATTTAATTATCTGGCAAAATGCGATGGAATTTGGAGAGAAAATTAATACGATGTCATACAGTTTTCCTCAGAAAGAAATTTTCAATCTTACATCCCAAATCAGCAGAGCCGTTGATTCTATAGCTTTAAACATCTCAGAAGGGTCAATTGGACAATCAAATCCTGAATTTAGAAAATTCATGGGTTATGCAATTCGCTCTTTGGCAGAAGTTGTAACCTGCCTACATAAGGCATATAAAAGAAATTATATTTCGAAAAATGAATTTAATGAGCATTACGAATATGCATTCAATCTAATGAATATGATGGTTGCGTTTAAAGAGAAAATAAAATGACTTCGCCTACTCCTGTCTTCACGCTTCTGACTTCGGACTAAATGGTAAAGTTAATCATAAAGAAAAAAAATTATACTCATGGAAGAAAAGATAAAAATTGATGTTCCTGTTATGGCTGAACTAGCTGCAAAAGGAGAAAAACCTGAATATTTGTACTGGGTTGGCTGTGCAGGAGCTTTCGACGACCGTTATAAAAAAGTCAGCCGCGCATTTATAAAAATCCTTACTCATTTTAATATTAATTATGCCGTGCTGGGCATGGAAGAAACATGTACCGGCGATCCTGCCAGAAGGGCAGGGAACGAGATGCTTTTTCAGATGCAGGCATTGACCAATATTGAGACTTTTAAAAAATACGATGTCAAAAAAATTCTGACTACCTGCCCGCATTGTTATAATATTTTTAAAAACGAATACCCCGATTTGGGCGGCAATTATGAAGTAGTGCATTACACGCAGTTTTTGCAGCAAATGAAAAAAGATGGCATTCTTAAGATTGACAGCACTGTTTTTTCAGAAAAAACAATAACATTCCATGATCCCTGCTATCTTGGCCGTGCCAATAATGAATACGATGCCCCGCGTGATGTTATTCATGGAATTCCATCACACTTTACGGAAATGAAACGCCATAAAAGTTTTGCATTATGTTGTGGCGCCGGTGGTGCTCAGATGTTCAAGGAAGCCGAAAAAGGCGACAAAGAAGTTTTTATCGAACGTACTGAAGAAGCATTGGAAACCGGCGCTGATATTATTGCCACCTCATGCCCGTTCTGCATGGTGATGCTCACCGACGGCCTGAAATATAAAAATAAGGAAGAAGAGGTTAAAACCTTTGATATTGCTGAACTTATTGCGGAAGGGTTGAATTTGTAGGGTTGCCGGATAAATTTGTATCTTATTGAACCGTCAGTGGCAGTGGTTTAACCTATCCTATGCGAGCAGGTAATTTTTAAAATAATAATCAGGTTAACCCTGAATAAAAAATGAGGCTATCTCAAAAATCAAAATTTGTAAGTATTTGACCTTAGTGAACCTTTGCGTGTACTTTGTGATCCTTTGTGGTTTAATTACTTAAATTTACCACAAAGTAGCTCAAAGGTTGGCACGAAGGCGAACAAAGAACTTTTGAGACAGCCTCATTTTTAACAACTAGCAAAATTCTTATTCAAGTTCACACTTGACAGTGGCATCTCCGTTTTGGTAGGTTACCTGAAGAGCATCACATGCTTCTTTTGCTTTCTTTTCTGTAGTATTTGGCATTGCTCCTTTTAAAGTACCCATTTCATCTCCTGTACAGGAGCATACATAGTCTTTTTTGCATGAAGCTAAAGATGCAAAAACTAATGCCACAACGGCAATCATAAAAACTTTTTTCATAATAATATGGTTTAAAATTGTTATGACAAACATACATAAATATTTTACGTTTTGACAAAAAAAATTTCAATAAAATCATATATACTTGATAAATAGATAATTAATCATAAAAAATATTTTTAGTAATAAATTGGAATTGTTTTCAATCCCTTTACTGCACGTTTTTGATCGTGAAATTGGATAAATCATTTGTGCAAATGGTTATAAGATTACCATGCAATGGTTGCTAACCTATTTCAGGAACGTGTGGACGAGTAGTTATTTTATGAACTCATCCCCCATCAAATACCCGTGTGCCGTGGCATAGATGATGGAGCGTGTATAGCCGGAACAATCACCGATAAATTTTAAATTATTAAAATGCTCGTTGTTCAGCTTGTTTGAATAAAACTTTATTTCCGGGGCATACACCAGGTTGTCGTCGTTGGCAACACCCGGTATCACTTTTTCAAGTTGTTCTATAAAATCAATGATACTTTCAATGATTCTGCGCGGGAAAGCCAGGTTGACATCACCTAAAATAAAACTTTCAGCCGGCAAGGTGGGTAATACCCGGTAAAGTTTTTTTGTGCGTTTGGAGTTTTTCAGGTCTTTATATTTTTGCAATATCACTTTGTTCTTCCCTGCAAGCAGGTTGGTGAGTTTGGCAATATTGGAACCGTAACCGATCGGGTCGTTAAAAGGTTCGGTAAGTTCTACAGTGGTCAGAATAGCGAAGTTGGTATTGGTACTTTTCTGGTTCATCTTGGCATGTCCGTTTACGGTGATAAAATCCTCGTATTTTTCGCCGACCACATAACCCGAAGGGTTGTTACAAAAGGTACGGACCACATAACCTGTTTTGCTGCGGTATTTCAGTTTAAATTCGTACATTTCTTTGTTCAGTTCGTTCACAATATGATCGGGCAGTTCAAAACGGATACCCAGATCAAGCTTGGTGTTTTCAAGAACCAGTTCAGGGTAGCGGTTGATAACGGTTTTTATCAGTTTGTGGCCACTTCTGCCAACAGAAACAATAGCCGCGTCAAATTCTTCAGTTTCGTTCAGGATCACTTTGTTTCCAACAACCTGAACATCGTCAACCGGCGAATGAAAATGGAAGTTTACATTTTTAAAACTTTTAAAATGCTCGTAAATATTATATAAAACGTCTTTCAGCTGGTCGGTGCCGATATGGAAAAATTCTGCAGCAATGGGCATAAAGCCATGACGGTAAAATTCTTCATAATATTTAGGATTGTGAAATGATTTGCCGGTTTCGTATTCTCCATTTTTGGTTTTATCCAGATAAAATTTAACCAGCTGGCGCTGAATATCCATGTCGATAGCGATATCTCCGCCCATTTCGTTTGATACGAAAAGTTTTCCGTCGGCCCGTATGCCCGAAATGCTGGAAGAATAAATATCTTTCGATTTCTCGAAGATGTGAAATTCGTGGCTGCTGTTAACGATTTTTTCAATAAAGCCAATAGAAGCGGCGCCAAATCCGATAATTGCTATTTTCATTTTTCTAATTTTCTATGATTAATATTTCCAATAAAATTTCTCGGTTTACCTTTGTGTAGCTCTGTGAAAAATAAAAGTTACACAGAGAGCCACAGAGTCTTTTACACAGAGAACCACAGAGTTTATAACCTATATCTTCTTATACCATTTTTTAAGAGTGTTACATTAAAATTAATAAGTAGTCCGATTTTTTTTGAAGCAAATTTCATGTAAGTTAGTATCTGGGCTTCATGAACAGGGGAAAATTCATCCACAGTTTTTAATTCAATAACAACAGTATTTTCAACTAAAATATCAATGCGATATCCGCAGTCCAGTTTAATATCTTTATAGACCACAGGAACACCAATTTGTCTTTCGGCAATTAATCCGGCACATCTTAATTCAAAAATTAAACATTCTTCATAAGCAGATTCCAGTAAGCCTGGTCCAAGGTTTTTATGAACTTCAATTGCACTACCAATTATTTTTTCTGTGATTTGATTAATTTCCATGTCGATATAATTATTTACAATGTTTACTAATCCCATTCAAAATAAAAAATTTCTCTGTGCAACTCTGTGTTTCCTCATTTTTCCTCTGTGTAATAAAAAGTATATAGAAAGACCCAAAAGTGTATAATAATAAATTATTTGTTCTCCCATTTTCTGAAAGCGATAATAATTCTTTCACAGACTTCTTCCGGAGATATTTCGGTTGTATCAACAATTAAGTCGTAATTTTCCAGATCGGAATAATCAATATTATAATAATCCTTAAACCGTTCCAGTTCACTTTTACGTCGTGCGCGGATTTTGTTTTTTGCTTCTTCAATGTCCTGATAATTCTCGCTGGTGCGCTTGTCATAGAAAATTCGCCTTGCTGCTTCGTCCATGTTTACCGTGAGATAAACTTTAAAAGATTTTGGTGCAAAGTGCCATGCCAGGCGCGAATCAAAAATCATAGATTCTTCAGCTTCCTGTAATTTTGTAATGGAACCGTCAATTTCATCGTCAATTTCGGGATGGGTTTTGGTGTATTCGTTCAGTTCGAGGGTTGTCATACCATATTTTGCAGCAATTTCACGCTGTATGGTGCCTGTAGAAATTATACGAAAGCCAAGTTTTTCGGAAAGCAGCCGGCTGACGTGGCTTTTACCGCTGCCCAGATCTCCGGTAAGTGATATTTTAGGAAATAACTTCATTCAATGTCTGATTTAAGATCAAAAATAAGATTTTTTAATGAATTGGGACTTTGTTTATTGGTTACGTCCTTTTTTTTGGCAGGCTGTAATATTTTTATAATTTTGTAGTCAATAAAGTAAAACAAATATCATGGAAAGAGATACTAAAATATTCGATCTTATTCAGCAGGAATATGATCGCCAGTTGCACGGAATTGAACTGATTGCTTCCGAAAACTTTGTAAGCCAGCAGGTGCTTGAAGCCATGGGCTCGGTACTCACAAATAAGTATGCTGAAGGATACCCCGGCAAACGTTATTATGGCGGTTGCCAGATTGTTGACCAGACAGAACAAATCGCTATCGACCGCGCCAAGGAATTGTTCGGCGCTGTTTATGCAAATGTCCAACCCCATTCCGGCGCACAAGCTAATATGGCCGTTCTGCTGACATGCCTGAAACCGGGTGATACATTTATGGGACTTAACCTGTCGCATGGCGGACACCTTTCGCACGGGTCGCCTGTAAATTCTTCGGGAATGCTTTACAACGTAGTTGCCTATGGAGTGGAAGAAGAAACCGGCACGGTGAACTACGATAAAATGGAAGAAGTAGCATTACGTGAACGCCCAAAACTTATAATTGCGGGCGCTTCAGCATATTCACGCGACTGGGATTTCAAACGCATGCGTGAAATAGCAGATAAAATAGGCGCTATTTTGATGGCTGATATTGCACATCCTGCCGGGCTAATCGCAAAAGGGCTGCTAAACAATCCTGTTCCACATTGCCATATAATTACCACCACCACCCACAAAACATTACGCGGGCCACGTGGCGGTTTGATCATCATGGGCAAAGATTTTGAAAATCCCTGGGGGTTGAAAACACCTAAAGGTGAAATTAAAATGATGTCTGCACTGCTCGATTCCGCTGTGTTTCCTGGTGTTCAGGGCGGTCCCCTCGAACATGTGATCGCATCAAAAGCAGTTGCTTTTGGCGAAGCGCTGACCGATTCTTATAAAGATTATATGGTTCAGGTAAAGAAAAATGCAAGCGCCATGTCGAAATGCTTTACCGAAAAAGGTTATAAAGTTATTTCCGGCGGCACCGATAACCACCTGATGCTTATCGATCTTCGAACGAAATTCCCTGAAATAACAGGTAAGGTTGTTGAAAATACCCTGGTCAGGGCTCATATTACCGTAAACAAAAACATGGTCCCGTTCGACAGCCGTTCACCTTTCACTACATCGGGTTTGCGTGTTGGTACTCCTGCCATCACTACCCGCGGTATGAAAGAAGAACATATGCCTATGATCGTTGACATGCTTGACGAAGTCATAGCTAATTTTGAAAATGAAACCGTGATAACATCCGTGGGCGAGCGGGTTCAGAAAATGATGCGGGATTTCCCATTGTTCGCATATTAAAAATAAAACGAGTATTCATTAAAACACAGGACGATTAATCCTGTGTTTTTTATTTTATTTATGAAAACACTATTCCTGATCAGGCACGCAGAAGCAGCCGCGAAACAAAATGGGTTACTCGATTATCAAAGACCTTTGACAACTGAGGGTGTTGAAAGTGTAACTGAATTGGCTGCTTATATAAATAATGCTTCTGTCAGGTTTGATCATATTATTACAAGCCATGCAGTAAGAGCATTTCAAACTGCACAAGTCATTGAGGGTAAGACTGATTTTCCTGAAAATAAAATTGTAATAGAAAAAACTATTTACACGGCAGGAGTTGATTCTTATCTTGATTTAATCTTTGAACAACCTGATGAAATGAGTAACCTGGCGATTATTGGACATAACCCGCACATCACCGGCCTTGCCAACTATTTAATGAAAGAAGAGCTATTTTTTTTAACTCCTTCGGCTATGGTTGCATTGAGATTTCATGCGGATCAATGGACAGATATATGTCTTGCGGAAAAGGAACTCTTTTTAGTCTGGCCAACTTTGTAAAACAAGTTTTTCAAATAGTCGAAAAATCATCATTTTCATTATTCTTAAAAATTGAAATTTGTCTTTGCATAAATAAAATAATTATGTAGTTTTGTCAAAATTGAATTAAGAAATCAAACTTTATAGATATGCAAAAATTAATGTTGTTAGGAGACGAAGCCATTGCTCAGGGAGCTATTGATGCAGGCATTTCTGGCATTTATGCTTACCCCGGAACACCTTCCACAGAAATCACCGAATACGTTGAACATTCCAAAGAGGCAAAAGAAAAAAATATTCTTGCCAACTGGGCAGCTAATGAAAAGACTGCTGTCGAGAGCGCTATCGGGATGGCCTATGCGGGGAGAAGGACGATGGTTTGTATGAAGCATGTCGGGCTGAATGTGGCTGCCGATGCTTTTGTGAACTCGGCTATTACCGGAACCAACGGCGGGCTTATCGTTGTTGCTGCCGATGATCCTTCGATGCACTCATCACAAAATGAACAGGATTCCAGATTTTATGGGAAATTTGCCTTATTGCCGATACTTGAACCGACAAACCAGCAGGAAGCTTACGATATGGTCCATTATGGTTTCGACCTTTCAGAAAAATATCATGTTCCTGTACTGATGCGTATCACAACCCGCCTTGCACATTCCCGTTCAGGAGTCGTTCCCAAACCAAAAAGGGCGCAGAACGAACTGAAACTTCCGGAAGATATGCGTCAGTATGTGCTGCTGCCGGCTATTGCACGCAAACGTTATAAAATGCTATTAGGTATTCAGAGCCAGTTGGTTGAAGAAGGTGAAAAGTCGCCTTACAACATATATATCGATGGAAATAACAAAAAGATGGGGATCATCACTTTTGGTATCGCTTTCAATTATCTAATGGAAAACTTTCCCGACAGGGTTGTCCCGTACCCGGTTCTGAAAATATCGCAGTATCCCGCCCCACGCAAAATGATTGAAAAACTTTGCAATGAATGTGAAGAAATTCTTGTGTTTGAAGAAGGCGCCCCGATGATTGAAGAACTTCTCAGGGGTTACCTGAACAAAGGTATTAAGGTTAAAGGAAAGCTTGACGGAACGCTGCCGCGCGATGGAGAACTTAACCCGAATATTGTTGCTGAAGTTATGGGAATAAAGGAAGCAGAACCCCTGACTATACCTGAAGTTGTTGTTGGAAGGCCGCCATCATTATGTAATGGTTGTCCCCATATTGATACATACCTCGGGTTAAATGAGGCTATTGCAAAGTATGGTAAAGGCCGTGTGTTTGCCGATATCGGATGTTATACGCTTGGTGCATTGCCTCCGTTCAATGCCATCAACTCATGCGTGGATATGGGCGCTTCCATCACCATGGCAAAAGGTGCTGCAGATGCAGGCCTGATTCCTTCAGTTGCTGTTATTGGCGATTCTACCTTCACACATTCCGGTATGACCGGATTGCTGGATGCGATCAACAGCAATTCCCCCATTACCGTTGTGATACTTGATAACAGCATCACGGCCATGACCGGCGGACAACAATCTGCTGCAACGGGAAAAGTTGAAAGTATCGTTAAAGGCCTTGGTGCAGACCCGGAACACGTGCATATAATCAAGCCCTTGAAGAAAAACCACGAAGAAAACGTGAAAATTTTTGAAAAAGAATTGGCTTACCATGGCTTATCAGTGATCATCCCGACGCGTGAATGTATCGTTTCGCTGAATAAACGGATGCGTGATAAATTCAAGGAAAAAAAGGAAGAAAAAGTTTAAATGTGGAAAAGCTCTAAGACCCTTTGAACAAAAAGGCCCTTAGTGTCTGAGTGGTAAAATGAATATAAAAAATTATTAAAATAAAATAAAATGAAAAAAGATATCATATTAGCCGGTGTTGGCGGACAGGGTATTCTCTCTATTGCAGCAGTTATAGGATACGCTGCCATTGACATGGGATTATACATCAAGCAGGCTGAAGTGCATGGCATGAGTCAGCGCGGAGGAGATGTCTCGTCTAATTTGCGAATTTCCGACCGTGAGATTTATTCTGACCTGATACCTCGTGGTAAAGCCGACTTGATCATATCCGTTGAACCCATGGAATCCCTGCGGTATATTCCTATGCTTTCACCTGATGGCTGGCTTATCACCAATGATGAACCATTTGTCAACATTCCTAATTATCCGGAAATAGAAAAAATACATGCAGAAATAGTAGCATTCCCGCGTCATCTGTTGGTGAATGCTGATAAAATGGCTAAAGAAATCAATGCAGCCAAATCCGCGAACATGGTTATACTTGGTGCTGCTGCGCCTTTTCTGGGCATAGGATATGACAAGCTTGAAAAAGCAATTCGCATGATATTCGGAAGGAAAGGCGAGGAAATAATTCAGACAAACTTAAATGCAATGGCGCTGGGTAAAGAGTTTGCCTCGGCCAATGTAAAATGATCTGAGAATTTTTTTATTTTTTAGAGTAATAAATATTTTGTAATTTTACATTCGTATAATTTTTAAAATTAAAATTATGGGCAAAGAAAAATCCAAACAGAAAAAAGAAGAAAAGAAAGTAGCTACCAAGAGTCTGAAAGAAAAAAGAGACGAAAAAAAAGCTAAAAAAGCTACCAGACAATAATAAAAGCCCGAAAGGGCTTTTTTTATGGGTAAGATTTTAATCCGGAAACATGGAGATTTAAACTTCAACTGAACGGTAAATAACCCCCATCCCTTTTTTGAAAAACAATTCTGAAACAAATCATTAGAAATATACTTCAAAACTCAAATACCAATCCGCCACAGCGGATAAATAAATTTTTATTTCGAAATACAAAATTCTAAATTAGTGGTTTAATAAATTGTAAATTGATAGTTTGATTATTATTTGTGATTTGTTCCACCGTAGGAGATTTGATTTCGTCCTTGGTTTTTCCTTTTTTTCTATCTAAAATTTACCTAAATTTGCTGTTTATTTTTTACATGGCATTTCTTAATCCATACTTTCTTTTTGGCTTGTTTGCAGTGGCTGTTCCGGTGTTAATACACCTGTTCAACTTCCGTAAATATAAAAAAGTTTATTTTACCAATGTCCGCTATCTGAAAGAAGTAAAACAGGAAACAAAGAAAAAATCCCAGCTCCGGCATCTTATTATCCTTGCACTTCGTATTCTGGCCATTGCTGCGCTCGTTTTTGCTTTTGCCCAGCCATATATTCCACATGCCAACCAGAGCACCAATCCCAAAGCGATAAACTATATCAGCATTTATCTCGACAATTCATTCAGCATGCAGGCCGAAGGCGGCAAGGGGAGCCTGCTCGAAGAGGCAAAAACCAAAGCGGTTGAAATTGCTTCCGCTTACCGTAGTTCCGATCATTTTCAACTAATAACCAACGATTTCGAAGCACGGCATTTCCAGTTTGCCAACCGTGAAGAATTTGTAGCGATGTTGCGTGATGTAGAATATAGCCCGATTAGGCGCAGCCTGCCTGATATTATCAGAAGGCAGTCTGAAAGCTTCCGCGAATCTCCGGGCAGCAGTCATTTAGCATACATAATTTCCGATTTTCAGAAATCTACCAGCTTTCTTTCGCAGCTTAATCCCGACACTGCAACTTCCTTATACCTGATCCCTGTAAAATCAAATAAGACTGCTAACCTCAGCATAGATTCCTGCTGGTTCGAATCGCCGGTACATCTGAGCGGTCAAAAAGTGAAACTGTATGTTTCGGTAAAAAATAGTTCTGATGTAATAGCTGAAAAAGTACCTCTTAAGCTTATCATAAACAACACACAAAAAGCCGTCAGCAGTTTTGATATTGCTCCAAACAGTACAGCCGGAACCATTATTACCTATATTGACAAACAACCGGGTATACATAACGGCATGCTCGAAATAATGGATAATCCGATCACCTTTGATGATAAATTTTATTTTTCATACGATATCCAGCCTTCGGTTCCCGTGCTGTGCATCAACGGAACTCAGAGCAATGTGTTCCTGAATTCCTTGCTGGCCGGTGATTCGGCCTTTTTGTTCAGTAATGTATCGGTAAACCAGGTTGACTATAATTCGCTGACTTCATACAACCTGATAATAATGAATGAAATTGGTGAAGTCTCCTCGGGATTGTCCTTAGAACTACAGAAATTTGTAAGTAATGGAGGACATTTATTAGTTATCCCTGCAGCAACGATGAATATTGAAAACTTTAAGAGATTTCTTTCTTCATTGGGCTCAAATTATTATACGGGGCTGAACAAGGTCACACAGAAAATTGCAGAAATAAACCTTCACAGTCCTGTTTATGCAGATGTGTTCGAAAGCGTTCCGCAAAATATAGATTTGCCGGTGCTCACTTCCTATTTTTCTATCAGCCGCATCAGCAGGTCGGCGCAGGATTACCTGATGAAACTTCAGAACAGCGAGCTGTTTTTGAGTGTTCAGGATTGTGGCAAAGGGAAAGTATTTCTTTTGTCGGTTCCGTTGCAGACTGAATTCAGCAATTTTCCGAAACATGCGTTGTTTGTTCCCACCATTTATAAAATTGCAATGATGAGCCGTATGCAGCAGCGGCTTTATTATGTCATTGGCAAGGACGACAACATAGAAGTATCGACTGTCATGAAAGATGAAAAAGATATGGTGCTGAAGTTGAAAAATACCAGCGGGAACAATGAGGTCATCCCTCAGATTCAGAACTATTACGGGCGGATCTCGCTGCTCCTGCATAATCAGATAAAAGACAACGGGAATTATATGCTTACAAATGGCAATAAGGATATTACGGGCCTCGCTTTCAATTATGATAAGGCTGAGTCGGATATGAAATGTTTTACTACAGACGAAATAAATAATTTTATTGATAAAAATAATCTAAAAAACACGATGCTTATTGAAGGAAAGGCAAAATCTATTACGGCTGTTGTTACTGAGTTAAGTCAGGGGGAAAAATTGTGGAAAACTTTTGTGCTTCTGGCATTGCTGTTTCTTGCTTCAGAAATCGTACTTTTGCGTTTTTGGAAATGATACTGCGGTACTATTATGGATGATGAAATTGTAAAAGGAAACGAGAGTGAAAATAAGCCTGATAATTCAGGCGAGGCTCAGGAATTTAAGACCATGCACCTTACAGGCATGTATAAGAATTGGTTCCTGGATTATGCCTCATACGTCAACCTCGACCGCGCTGTTCCTGATATACTTGACGGGCTGAAACCTGTTCAGCGCCGCATACTACATTCCCTGAAAGAGCTTGACGACGGACGTTTCAACAAAGCCGCCAATATTATCGGTAATACCATGAAATATCACCCTCACGGTGATGCCTCCATTGGTGAAGCGCTGGTGTTACTTGGACAAAAAGACTTGCTGGTAGACACACAGGGTAACTGGGGAAACATACTGACAGGCGACAGCGCTGCAGCACCAAGATATATAGAAGCCCGCCTCTCAAAGTTTGCACTTGAAGTGGCATTTAATCCAAAAACCACCATCTGGCAAAATTCCTATGATGGACGAAACAAGGAGCCGGTATCGTTGCCCATGAAGTTTCCTCTTTTGCTGGCACAAGGCGTGGAAGGCATCGGCGTGGGATTGTCTTCGAAAATCCTGCCTCATAATTTTATTGAAATCATTGATGCTTGTATCAAGCACCTTAATAACGAAGAATTTGAAATCCTGCCTGATTTTCCTACCGGAGGCATGGCCGATTTTTCCAAATACAATGATGGCGCTCGTGGCGGAAAGGTACGGATCAGGGCTAAGATTTCGCAGGAAGACAAGAAAACCCTTATTATCACTGAAATTCCATACGGAACGACCACGGTTTCTCTGATTGACAGTATTGTAACTGCAAATGACAAAGGCAAGATCAAAATCCGTAAAATTGAAGATAACACGGCTGCAAAAGTTGAAATACTGATTCATCTGGCTCCCGGAGTTTCTCCTGACACCACCATAGATGCGCTTTATGCATTTACAGCCTGCGAAACCAGCATTTCTCCTATTTGCTGCATCATTGATGGCCAAAAGCCACGCTTCATCACGGTGCATGAAATTCTCGAAAAATCGGTTCAACATACGCTCGACCTACTTCAGCGAGAACTGGAAATTGAAAAGGCTGAATGCCTCGAACAACTTCATTTTGCCTCATTGGAGCGCATCTTTATTGAAAAAGAGGTCTATCAGCTGATCCGGAAATCTAAAACAGATAAAGAGATCGACGAAACCATTGATAAAGGGCTAAAACCATTTGCAAAACTCTTTGTCCGTAAAGTTACAATTGAAGATGTTCACCGTCTTCGTAAAATTCCTATCGACCGTATTTCGAAATATAATTCCGATAAGGCTGAAGATATTATCAACTCCCTGAAGGACGACATTGACCAGGTGGATTACGATCTCGATCATTTGGTAGATTATGCCATTACGTATTACGAACGGATAAAAAAGAAATACAGCCCGGGAAGGGAACGAAAAACTGAAATAAGAAACTTTGACGTGATCCAGGCTTCCATGGTGGCCATGGCGAATCAAAAATTGTACATGAACCGCGAAGAGGGTTTTATTGGAACCGGAATGAAAAAAGATGAATACGTCGGGGATTGTTCTGATATTGATGATATACTGACCTTCAGGGAAGACGGAACCTTTATGTTAAGCAAGGTGGCCGACAAGGTTTTTGTCGGGAAAAACATCATTCATGCTGCCGTTTATAAACGAAACGATGAACGCACCATTTACAATATGGTATACCGCGATGGGAAGAATGGTGTGGCCATGGTCAAGCGTTTTGCAATCCATGGTGTAAACCGGGATAAGGAATATATACTTACCAAAGGTAAGGCAGATTCAAAGGTATTATACTTTACAGTTAATCCCAATGGGGAAGCGGAAATCGTCAATGTGAGCCTGAGGCCAAAACCACATTTGAAAATCCTTTCTTTTGATTTTGATTTCAGTACCCTTGCCATCAAAGGCCGTGGGTCTATTGGAAATATTCTGACCAAGAACCCTGTCAGAAAAATCACTCTGAAAGACTCAGGAGTATCAACACTTAGTGCGCGCGATGTATGGTTCGACGATAGTGTGAACCGCCTGAATGTTGAACAGCGCGGAAGGTTGCTGGGTGCTTTCGAGCCCGAAGACAAGATCATCACGTTCATGAAATCGGGGTATTTCAAAATATATAGCAACGATTTGTCGATCCATTTCGATGAAGACCTTTTTATTATTGAAAAATATGATGCCGAAAAAGTTTACACGGTGATTTATTTTGATGGTGAACTGGGCTGCTCTTTTGCCAAACGCTTTACAGTGGAGTTTACTGATAAAAAATCATGCTTCATTAGCGAAAGCCAGGGGTCTTACATGGTTGAATTCATGCCGGAGCCGAATCCTTCTGTAGAGCTTACCTACGAAATTAAAAACGCCCGCAGCAAACCTTCCGAAACAATAGACCTCGTAGAGTTTATTGGTGTAAAAAGTTTTAAAGCAAAAGGAAAACGGCTTTCAAATAATACGATCCTGACATTAACACGCATTATTACCGAACTGCCCGCTGAAGAAGTAGAAGATGTATTAGAAGAGGAGAAAGAAGAAGTGGGAGAAGTGGGAGAAGTGGGAGAAGTGGGAGAAGTGAAAGAAGAAACAATTGAGTCCGGAAAACCAAAAGATGCAGTTGAAGATGTGGAGGAAGAAAAACCTGAAGAGCCGGGAATCAGTATCAAGATACAAAATATTTCTGTAGAAGAAAGACCTGTAGTGAAGGAAGAGCCTGAACAACCAGTAAAAAAGGCAAGGGTGGCAAAACCTAAGCAGGAAAAGACAAAACAGCCGGATGGTCCATCAGAAAAAAATACGGACAATCCCTCTAAGGATAAACCCAGTGAAGAAAAAATAGGACCAAAGAAGCCGAAAGATAAAAATGATTTTCCCGGGGCTATCCAGATAGAATTTGACTTTTAATAACATTAACCGAAACATTATGGAGGATAAAAAAATACTGGACATTACAAACGATGTGAAATGGATAGGTGTTCTGGATCCGGATATCCGCACCTTTGATATTGTAATGGAAACGAAATTCGGCACTACCTATAATTCGTATTTTATCAATGCAGATAAAAAGACAGTGGTAGAAGCTACCAAAGAAAAATTCTGGGATGTTTACCTGGAAAAACTTAAAAGAGTTGTAAATCCGGAAGAGATCGAATATATCATTGTGAATCATACGGAACCCGATCATTCAGGTAATGCCATCAACCTTCTGAAAATTGCGCCAAAAGCCAAAATCGTAGGAACAGGCAGTGTAATCAGATTCATGACAGATCTGATGAACATGGAGTTCCCTCACATTATTGTAAAAGAAGGTGACACGCTTGACCTGGGAAACAAAACCATGAGGTTTATCAACGCTCCTAATCTGCACTGGCCCGATACTATGTATTCATATCTGGTGGAAGATAAGGTGTTGTTCACATGTGATTCTTTCGGCGCGCATTTTTGCCATCCTGAAATGTACGACGATAAGGTTGGCGATTTTGACGATGCATTCAAATATTATTACGACGTCATTTTGAAGCCTTTTGGCAGGTTTATGCTGAAAGCAATTGAAAAGATACGCACGCTCGAAATCCGGGCAATATGCACAGGACACGGGCCACTGCTGACTCATGACTGGAAAAAGTATGTAGACCTTTCTGAAAAATACGCCCAACAATCAGCGTTATTCCCTAAAAAAGGAAGAATCATGGTTGCTTATGTTTCAGCTTATGGTAAAACAAAAATGCTGGCAGAAAGCATTGCAAGCGGTGCCGCTCAGGTTGATGGTATCGAAACAGACCTCTGCGACATAGAAAAAATGCCTGCTGGTGATTTAGATAAAAAACTCACCGAAGCCAGCGGTATCATAATAGGTAGCCCCACAATCAACCAAAATATCTTGTTGCAGGTTTATACACTTTTTGCTTTGATAAACCCAATCCGTGATAAAGGCAAGCTGGCTGGATGTTTCGGATCTTATGGCTGGAGCGGTGAATCACAAAAGATCATTGCAGCAAATCTCTCAACATTGAAGTTGAATGTGGTGCCCGAAAGTGTTTTTGTTAAATTTACACCTTCGGAAGAAGATTTGAAAAAGTGCGTTGAATACGGAAAAAACTTTGCTGCAAAGACGCTGGAAATAAATTGCGCTGGCTAAATTTTAATATGAACTCTAAGGGCATTTTATGAAATGTCCCTTTTTTTATAACAAACCATTAATAAAGAAAAAAATGAACCAGGAAATTCTCAATCTCAAACCAAATCCCGTTTGGGGTTATTTTGCTGAAATAATGCAAATACCACGGCCTTCAGGAAAAGAAGAAAAGATCATCGCATATCTGAAAGCTTTCGGTGAAAAATTGAAACTAGAAACCAAGGTTGATGAGGTCGGAAATGTCCTTATCCGGAAACCGGCAACCAGAGGCCTGGAAAATATACCTTCCGTAGTGCTGCAAAGCCATATCGACATGGTTTGCGAAAAAAACTCAGATACCACTCATGATTTTGAAAAGGATCCTATAAAAGCTGTAATTGAAAATGGTTGGCTGATTGCAAAAGAAACCACCCTCGGTGCCGACAACGGAATCGGTGTTGCCTTGCAGATGGCGGTGCTCGCTTCTGCAAGCATCGAACACGGGCCTCTGGAATGTTTGTTCACCGTTGATGAAGAAACCGGACTGAAAGGTGCATTTTCATTAAAGCCCGATTTCCTGGACAGCCGCATGCTTATCAACCTCGATTCGGAAGAAGACGGTGAATTTACCATAGGCTGTGCCGGCGGTGGAGATACCGTAGCTAGGTTTTTCTTTAAAAAAGAACCTGCACCGGTTGACCATGAAGCTTTTCTGATTAATGTCAGCGACCTTCAGGGTGGCCATTCAGGAGAGGATATAAACAAGGGCAGGGGAAATGCCGTAAAATTGCTCAACCGTATTTTATGGAACCTCTCCAAAAAATTTGGTGCCAGAATATCATATATTAAAGCTGGGAACTTAAGAAATGCCATAGCGCGTGAAGGAAAAAGTATTTGTTTGATCCCGACGGATAAGGTGTCCGATTTTAAAGCCTTTTTCGATAAGATCAGCCAGGATATCAAAGCGGAATATAAAACAAATGAGCCTGAACTTAGCATCAGCCTTGGCGCTTTAAAAACACCTGCCCATGTTCTTGACAGTAATACTCAGGAAATACTATTAAATTGCCTTTACGGCTGTCCGCATGGGGTGATTACTTTGTCGCCGGATATTGAAGGGCTTGTTCAGACTTCATCCAATCTTGCCTCTGTAAAAATGAGGGGCAACGCGAAAGATGAAGCAGAAGACAAAGAGATTCCTTTGCTTGAAGAAAATGAAATTAAGATTGCCACGAGCCAGCGCAGTTCTATCGAATCTGCAAAGCAGGATATGGTGGATATGGTCGATTGTGCTTTTTCCCGTGAAGGAGTGAAGATCACACACGCCTCGGGTTATCCGGGCTGGAAGCCTGATCTTAATTCGAAGATGCTCGAAGTTTCAAAAAAATCTTTTAAGAAAATGTTTGGAACAGAGCCAAAGATAAAAGCCATTCATGCCGGGCTTGAGTGTGGCCTTATTGGTGAAAAATATCCGGGTATGGATATGATTTCTTTTGGCCCTACACTAATGGGCGTTCATGCCCCTGGTGAAAAGATCGAGATTCATACGGTACAGAAATGCTGGGATCTTCTGCTGGAAGTGCTAAAATCGGTATAACAAGTATTCGATCAATAAATGGAAAAGCCCGGTAACGGGCTTTTTTTATGCCAATTTGTTTATTATTATAACCCGATATCAAATCCCAACCTGATCACCGGATTACTATAAAGGTTATATTGTGATTCATTGAAATTCCAAAGGATCATAAAAGTAATAGCCGACCTGCCATAAACCCTTTGGCGGTATCCGATACCTGCCAGCACATTTGATAAAGTGATCCATTCAGGCAACATGGTTGAACTGAAAATATTGGTTTTGTAGGCCATATACTCATATTCCCCGTGTGCGAAAATACTGTTATAAAAAGGGAAGTGCAGGTTAGTAAAGACTCTACCGCCCAAAACATGCATGGTAGCAGCCGGTAAATACCTGCGGTCACTGATAAACTGGTAGGTAAAACCAACACCAACTGAAATATTTTCAAGAATGTAGTAGCCGAACTGGGGAGAAACATCTATCATGGTAACGGTTCCGAATTGCATCCCGAGGTTCCCTCCGGTAAAAAAAGTCTTTTTAAAGGTTTCCTGATAGGTGACAGTTTTTGTCGGGGTGCCTTCTTCCTGGGCAATAACTTTTCTACAAAGACCAAACAGGCAGAAAAATGAGAGCAATATACAAACGCGGGAGTGTATTTTCATTTTTTGAGTTGTTTAGAAACAATTTCTATATATGCGAAAGTAAAATTAAAAACAGACGTAACAAATTTTACGCTATATAATAATGTATAAAAGTGCAAAATATTTTATTTGCAGAAACAAATTCTTAAAGTATGTGGCATGAAAAAGCCGATTTACGTTTGATAGTTAATTTTATTCCAATGCTAGTTATGAAATTATCCTTTGGGCAATTTCATAACTGGCATTGGATGTCTGCAGGTCGATCGGCAGGCAGGGTAAATGCTCGCCTGACCAGTCGGGCAGGCCGATGGGCAATAGGTTTAGTCCAGCCTTTCCAGACTATTTCATATTGAGTATAGGTATTAGAGTAAAAAAAAGTAAAAAAATTCTTTGTTATTAAAAAAATAGGTTATCTTTGCACTCCCGATTACAAAATGGGGTGAAAAAAACAGTTCTTTCAAATTATTTTTAAATTTATTTCACTGAAAATTAACGATTTAAAAAATATTTTCAAAAAAAGTGAAAAAATATTTGGAGATAACAAAAAAGTTAGTAATTTTGCACTCCCGTTTGATAAGGATGGGGAAACAAAAAAAGAAAGTTCTTTGAAAATATTGAAGAAGGTAAGAATAGAGAAAGTATCTCTTGTCAATAACCTGAGAAGAATAGTAAATCTTGAGAACATTTAAGATCAAATTTTACAATGAAGAGTTTGATCCTGGCTCAGGATGAACGCTAGCGGCAGGCTTAATACATGCAAGTCGAGGGGCAGCGCGGGTAGCAATACCTGGCGGCGACCGGCGCACGGGTGCGTAACACGTATGCAACCTACCTTAAACTGGGGAATAGCCCCTCGAAAGAGGGATTAATGCCCCATAATATTGTGAAAAGGCATCTTTTTACATTTAAAGCTCCGGCGGTTTAAGATGGGCATGCGCGACATTAGCTAGTTGGTGAGGTAACGGCTCACCAAGGCTGTGATGTCTAGGGGTTCTGAGAGGAAAATCCCCCACACTGGTACTGAGACACGGACCAGACTCCTACGGGAGGCAGCAGTAAGGAATATTGGTCAATGGGCGCAAGCCTGAACCAGCCATGCCGCGTGCAGGATGACGGCCCTATGGGTTGTAAACTGCTTTTATACGGGAAAAAACCCCCGATCGTGAATCGGGGCTGATGGTACCGTAAGAATAAGGATCGGCTAACTCCGTGCCAGCAGCCGCGGTAATACGGAGGATCCAAGCGTTATCCGGATTTATTGGGTTTAAAGGGTGCGCAGGCGGAATAATAAGTCAGTGGTGAAATCCTGCAGCTTAACTGCAGAACTGCCATTGATACTGTTATTCTTGAGTATATTTGAAGTGGGCGGAATGTGTCATGTAGCGGTGAAATGCTTAGATATGACACAGAACACCAATTGCGAAGGCAGCTCACTAAGCTATAACTGACGCTCATGCACGAAAGCGTGGGGATCAAACAGGATTAGATACCCTGGTAGTCCACGCTGTAAACGATGATTACTCGATGTTGGCGATATACAGTCAGCGTCTAAGCGAAAGCAATAAGTAATCCACCTGGGGAGTACGATCGCAAGGTTGAAACTCAAAGGAATTGACGGGGGCCCGCACAAGCGGAGGAGCATGTGGTTTAATTCGATGATACGCGAGGAACCTTACCTGGGCTTGAATGCTATACTCCCGCAAGGGAGGTGATTGCAGAAATGTAGTTGAAAATTGCAAGGTGCTGCATGGCTGTCGTCAGCTCGTGCCGTGAGGTGTCGGGTTAAGTCCCATAACGAGCGCAACCCCTATTGTTAGTTGCCATCAGGTAATGCTGGGCACTCTAATGAAACTGCCTACGCAAGTAGTGAGGAAGGTGGGGATGACGTCAAGTCAGCACGGCCCTTACGCCCAGGGCTACACACGTGCTACAATGGCCGGTACAGAGGGCAGCTACCAGGTGACTGGATGCAAATCTCTAAAACCGGTCTCAGTTCGGATCGAAGTCTGCAACTCGACTTCGTGAAGTTGGATTCGCTAGTAATCGGATATCAGCAATGATCCGGTGAATACGTTCCCGGGCCTTGTACACACCGCCCGTCAAGCCATG
>Ga0079306_1000067_pt1 | contig 138955 bp, 124 predicted proteins | sample Methanotroph_Enr_FD_79181 | JGI IMG/M metagenome (GOLD analysis project Ga0079306, IMG submission 79181) | Enriched soil microbial communities from Old Woman Creek wetland in Ohio, USA - Methanotroph_Enrichment_5 | ecosystem: Environmental > Terrestrial > Soil > Wetlands | place: USA: Ohio... | reverse complement strand
GCGGGCCGGTTCGAAAAACGCGTTCGGGCACACCGTGCCCTCACTCATCTCTCGGACTCGGCGCTTACGCAAGCCTCGTCCTCAAGAAGGTTTTTCTCACCGGCCCGCACGGTCTCCGCCAAGCAGCTGGCTTTACTGCCCCCGCCCCCCAAAAAGAAGGGAATAAAAAAACCGCCGTCCTTTTCAGGACGGCGGTTAGTAAACCATTAAAGGTTCAGATTACCACTTGTCGCCGTAACCGCCGCCGCCGCCGCGACCGCCGCGATCGCCACCGCGGCCACCGCCGTCACGACCGCCGCCGAAACCGCCGGTGCGGGGGCGAGCTTCCATCGGGCGAGCTTCGTTGATCGTCAGTTTGCGACCACCGAAATCGGAACCGTTAAGCTTTTCCATGGCAGCCATGGCTTCTTCGTCATTGGGCATCTCGACGAAGCCGAAACCGCGGCTCTGGCCCGAGTACTTATCGGTGATCAGCTTAGCGCTGGTAACCTGGCCGTACGTCGCGAAAAGGGCGTTCATTTCCTCTTCAGTGGTTTTAAAGGGCAGACCGCCCACGTATATTCTCTTGCTCATTGTACTATCCTCCTAGCTATCTTTACCTGACCTCAACTCTCTCTGCGCTCTCCTTACTCTACTGCTAGCAGGATAGGCTTCGAAAAATCTTGAGTTCTCGGTTTAACTTCCCTAATAGTATGACATTATTCAGGAAAAAGGTCAAGTAAAATCTCTTATTCCCCTATATCCTCGTTCCAGAGCTCCGGGCGGGCCTTTATGAAGTCCGCCATCAGCTTTTTGCACTCCGGGAGGTCCAGATTTATGAGTTTTACGAATTTTCTGGAATAGCTTTCCGGGCCCTTGAAAGTCTTGTTTTCCCCTATGACAACGGTAGGGATCTTATAGAGCAGGATAGCCCCGGTACACATTGAACAGGGCGAAAGGGTGGAATAGATGACGCATTCCTTATAATCGGCGGCTTTCAGCCGTCCGGCGTTCTCCAGGCAGTCCATTTCGGCGTGAAGTATGGCCGATTTCTTCTGGACCCGGCGGTTGTGCCCCCGGCCGATTATTTTGCCGTCCTTTACCAGCACCGCGCCTATGGGGACCCCCCCCTCTTTCAGACCTTTCCGGGCTTCTTTAATCGCTTCGGCCATGAACTTCAAGAGGGCGGGCTTTGAGGGATTGGGCATTTTTCCTTCCTTTCTTTCCAACAGCAGCCGCCGGGGCTTTAGCTTTGGCGAACTCGCCGGCGGCGCTGCCCAGCGGGGATTTGGCCTCCAGGCCCGCTTTGGTGCTCTCTTCAGCGAACCTCAGGGTCCCGTTAAGCAGCATCGAACCGAAGGACAGGTTCCCTTGTGAGTCAAAACAGGCGGATAACTGCATTTTAGGCATGCCGGGGACGTTCACGTTCAAAGAAAAACAACCCTGGCCGGCAGGGCTGGCATTGAAAGTGCCGATCTTGAGCCCCCTTGAACAGGGGCCGGAATAAGTGAAATTCCCGGTCGCGTAGCCCAGCTTTTCCGTAACATTGGCTTTAACGTCCCAGGCGCAGCCGTCCGGGGAAGTGGTGACGGTCCCTCTCCAAACCCCGGCCAGGGTCTTAATACGCGGGTCACCGGCCGAATGGGCCGGCGCCGCGAACAGCAGAGCGAGGATCAAAGCACCCGGCAGAATATGCATTTCAGGTATTCTCCCTCGGGGTAGTCGGCGGCCACGGGGTGGTCCGGGCCGGCGCCCGATTTCTTCAGTATCTGCACCTTGCGCCCCGCGTTCGAAGCCGCGCCGCGCAGGATGAAAGCGAATTCCTCCATCGGAACCATGCCGCTGCAGGAGCAGGTGACGAAAATACCGCCCGGCTCCACCAGGGACAGCGCTATGCGGTTGAAATCCCGGTACTTGAAGATGCCCTTGTCGCGCTCTTCGCGGTTGGACACCAGCTTGTACGGGTCCAGCACCACCATGCCGTATTTCCGCTTGAGCTCCAGCATCTGGCGCATATAGGTGAAAGCGTCGGCGCAGACGGGGTCTATCTTGACCTTGTTGATATTGGCGTTGCGCTTGGCCATTTCATTGGCTTCGGGGTCCAGCTCCACGCTGGTCACCGAGGTCGCCCCGCCGAGTTTCGCGGCGTAAATGCCGAAGCCGCCGGTATAGGAACAGAGGTCGATCATGTTCTTCCCGGAGGCGAGGGTCGAGGCCAGCAGGCGGTTCTCGCGCTGGTCGCAGAAGAAACCGGTCTTGTAGCCGGCCTTCATGTCTATTTCGAACTGCACGCCGTTCTCGGTGACGCGGGTTTTGTGCGAAGGTCCAGGTTCGGGCTTAATGGTGAAGCCTTCCATGTCCTGGGTATAGGCCGTGGCGCGGTGGTGGAAAGTCGCCTCGGGGAAATGTTTCTTGAAGGCCGCTTCTATGTTCGGCCAGATCCGGTACATGCCCAGCGAGTAGAACTCCAGCGCTATCTGGTCCTTGTAGATGTCCACGGTCAGGCCCGGCAGGCCGTCGGCGTAGTCGTGCACCAGGCGGTAGGCGTTCGTCTTTTCGGGGAGCTTCAGCACGTCGTGGCGCAGCGCCACGGCGCGGGCCACCCGCTTTTCCAGGAAATCGTCGATCTGGAACTCTTCGGGGTTTTCGCGCGTGAAGATGCGCAGGGTGATCTGGCTGCGCGGGTTATACAGCGCCACGCCGTAGGGGTTGCCGTTCTTGTCGTAGACCGCCACCATCTCGCCGGCCTCGGCGCGGTCGCAGGAGTCTATCATCCGCTTGAAAGCGTTGGGGCCCGCCGGTGCGTGCGAAAGCTTCACCCTGGGTAAACCGCCCGCTTTTGAGAATATTTTTTCAGCCATAGTTAAATTATACCAATGTCAGCCTTTGAGAATGTCTATTTTCCGCCACAGCCCCGACCTGAAACGCAGGGTGAAGAAGACCGAGAGCAGGAAAACGTAGAAGCCGCCCCACGCCCAGGCGTGGATAAGCTCGCCGCCGGCGCGGTGCGTTATATACCAGACGCCCGGGACGAAGAGCAGCCAGGCGGCCGCGCTGCCCCCGAGCATCTGGAACCGGGTGTCCCCCGCCCCGCGCAGGACGTCGGCGAAGATCATACCGATAGCGTCGAAGAAAACGAACACGGCCAGCACTTTCATGACGGGCCGGCTCTTGGCCAGGATTTCCGCGTACTCGGCCGAGTTGCCGGAACCGAAGATATTCACGAACAGCCCCGGGACCGCCGTGAACAGGATCCCCAGGCCTAAAGCGTACAGGGCGGCCAGCTTGGCGGCGTTATAAGAAACCCGGACGGAAACGTCGGGCTTTTTCATGCCTATATATTTTCCCACCAGCGTGAGCGCCGCCAGGCCCAGGCCTATCACGGGCATGAAGGCTATCATGTTTATGGAAGCGATGATATTGCTGGCGGCCAGGGAGATCTTGTCCAGGCCGCCGATGAGGAAAATGAAAGCCGCGAAGGAAGCCACGTCGAGGAAAAAGCCCACTCCGTTGGGCGCGCCGTACTTCACCAGCCGGATAAAAAGTCCTTTATGGATGCCTATCAGCCGCGCGGTGCGGTAGCGCCTGCGGTTGTACGGCGAAAAGATGATCTTGAGGTAAAGCGCCAGCATCAGCAGCTGACCGGCCACGGCGGCGAAGCCCGCACCGCGCATGCCCAGGGCGGGCAGCGGCCCGGCCCCGAAGATAAGCAGCCACGACAGCAGTACGCAGAGCGCGTTGCCCGCGATATTGACGGCCATGGGAACTTTCGTCTTGCCGCGCCCCGTGAAAAAGGCCGACAGGGCCGTGTTCGTGATGGCAATTACCCCGCCCGCGTTAAGGATGAAGAAATACTGCTTTTCCAGAACTATCACCGCCGGCGCGTGCCCGGAATGGTTGATTATGAAGAAACCCAGCGGGGTGAGGGCCAGCAGTATTATCCCCGACGTCAGGCCGAGCCAGACGCCCTGCCAGACGGCCACCGAAACGCTGGCGGTCTTTCCCTTGCCGTGGTACCGCGACACGAAAGCGTTGGTGTAAGTGGCGGTGCCGATAAAAAAGCAGCCGAAGGTGAAAGCGAGCAGCCCGCCGGGCACGCAGGCCGCCAGCGCGTCGGGGCTGTAATGGGCCAGGAACACGCGGTTGATGAACTGCATCACGGTGTTCGAGGCGGTGGAAAGGATAAGCGGGTAGGCGACCGCGATCAGTTCCCCCGCTCCGCCTTCGCCCCTGGTAAATAATCTCATGAGACGAGCATGTCGGCGTATGCGTTCGCCAGCAGGTCCTTTTTCCGTATCCCGAGGGCGAGCATAAGCTGCTCCGCTTCGCGGCGCCCGGCGGCGGCGGCTTCTCCGGGCTTCAGCACCACCTCGAGCTCGATGAAGCGGCCGAGATCCTTGACCTCGTCGAAATGGATCCGGGTGCGGCCCGAAAAACAGACGAGGCGCTTCTTTTCGACCCTGGCCTTTACACCGAGCGCGGCCGAAAGGGCTTTCAGGGTCATTTTTGGACGCGGCACCGGAACCAGAGTGTAAGCCGAAGTTTTCGGGCCTTTCTGCCCGGCCCGGCGATAAAAAACCAGGTAAGCCCCGGCACGGCCCTGTTCGCGCAGCTTGAGCCTGCCGTTGGCGCAGTTGAAGAAAGTGTCTTTCTGCACCAGGCGTTCGGTCCGGTCGGCCAGGGCCAGGCCGGACTTCAGCTGGGCGGGCCAATCCGAGGCCCGGGCTTTTATTTCGACGTTTACCGCCATAGTTTTTTTAGAAACGCTCCATTATGGAAGGGACGGCCATCAGCCCCGCGCCGATAAGCACGATGTATAAGGTGTTCGTGACGAAGAAAGAGTAGACCAGCAGTGCTATGCCGCAGCCGATCTTGGTAGTGTCGCTCTGGTCGCGGCCGCGTTTTAAATAATAGTAACCGATGCTGGAGAACAGCAGGGAGGCCAGGATGCCCCACATGCTCATGCCGAAAAGGGTGCCGCTGCCCCCCTGGCCGCCCATGCGGGTAGCCAGGGCCATCGCGGGATTATCTTCCATGACCGCTCCTGCGCCGTCCGACGGGACGGCTTAGTCCTCTACCTTCTCGCCGCGCTTGCGCTTGCTGTGGTCCAGGATCTTCTTGCGCAGGCGCAGGTTCTTGGGCGTGACTTCCACGAACTCGTCGTCCTCGACGTACTCGATGGCCTGCTCCAGGCTCATATTGCGGTGCGGGGTCAGGCAGATGGACGCGTCGGCGGTGGAAGAACGCATGTTGGATTGCTGCTTTTCCTTGCAGGGGTTGGTGACCAGGTCGTTGGCGCGGCAATGCTCGCCCACGATCTGTCCGGCGTAAATATCCTGGCCGGGGCCGACGCACATTATGCCGTGGTCCTGCAGGCTGTTAAGCGCATAGCCGGTTGAGAGGCCGGCGTCTTTGGCGATGAAGACTCCGTTGCGCTTGGGCCTGTTAAAGTTGCCCACGGGCAGGAAGCCGCTGAAGCTGTGGTGCATGAGCCCCGAGCCCTTGGTAAAGGTCATGAATTCGGACTTTAAGCCGATCAGGGCGCGCGACGAGATGATATACTCGAAGCGCACGCGGCCGTCCTCGCCGATGCTCATGTTCTTGAGCTGGCCGCCGCGGGCCCCGAGGCCGTTCATCACGGCGCCCTGAAATTCCGCGGGGGAGTCGAGCAGCAACAGCTCAACGGGCTCCACCGTCACGCCGTTCTCCTCGTGGGTGATGACGACCATCTTGGACACGCAGAGCTCGAAGCCTTCGCGCCGCATGGTCTCGATAAGGACGGAGAGGTGCAGTTCGCCGCGGCCGGAGACTTTGAAACCGCCTTCGCCGGGGATCTCCTCGACTTTCAGCCCGACGTTGATCTGCTGCTCCTTCAGGAGCCTGTCGCGCAGCTGAGTGGCCGTTACGAACTTGCCTTCGCGGCCGGAGAAAGGCCCGTCGTTGGCGTAGAATTCCATGGAGAGGGTGGGCAGTTCTATCTCCAGGCCGGGAAGCAGGCCGGGGTTCTCTACGTCGGAGACGGTGTCGCCGACCTCTATGCCCTCAAGGCCGGCGATAGCTATAATGTCGCCGGAGCGGGCTTCCTTGATCACGATGCGCTCGAAGTTCTTGTAGCCCATGAGCTGCATGACCTTGCGGGTCCTGGCCGGAACGGCCGCGCTGGCGATGGAGACCTGCTGGCCGGCGGCGATCTTGCCCTGCACTATGCGGCCGACGGCTATGCGGCCGGTATAGGAGCTGTAGTCGAGCATGGTCACCAGCAGCCTGAGCGGCTGGTCGTCCAGGTCCAGGGGACCGGGCACGTGCTTTATGACGGTCTCGAAAAGGTGCGAGAGGTCCGTCCGCTTGTCGTTGAAGTCGGGCGAGGCCCAGCCGTCGCGGCCGACGGCGTAAACCACCGGGAAGTCCAGCTGGGCGTCGGTAGCGCCAAGTTCCATGAACAGGGCGAAGACTTTATCCAGGGCGGCGTGGGGGTCGCAGTTGAGGCGGTCAACCTTGTTGATGACCACGATGGGGCGCAGCCCCAGGGCGAGGGACTTTTTGAGGACGAAGCGGGTCTGGGGCATGGGACCGTCGAGGGCGTCTACCAGGAGGAGCACGCCGTCGACCATGCGGAGCACGCGTTCGACTTCGCTGCCGAAGTCGGCGTGGCCCGGGGTGTCGACTATGTGGATGGTGGTGTCCTTATAGCGGACGGAGGTGTTCTTCGAGAGGATGGTGATGCCGCGCTCTTTCTCTAGGTCGTTGGAGTCCATGATACAGATGGCTTCTTCGCCGGTCTTATCATGGTAGGCGCCCGTCTGCTTGAGCATGGCGTCGACGAGCGTGGTTTTGCCGTGGTCGACGTGGGCGATGATGGCGATATTGCGCAGGTCTTGCCGGCGCTTAGTGGTGTCTTGTTGCATTGTGTTGGGCTCCTTGCTTAAAACGGAAATAGTTTCGTCCATGGTTTCAGGATCCTGACCCGGTGTTAGCTGGTGAAATTTACTGGCTGACCGCGCCTTCGTTGGCTTCCAGCGTCTTCATCTCTTCGGTGTAGGCGGCTATCTTGGCTTCGAGAGCGGACATTTTGTCGCCTAATTCTTTTACCTGCCGGTAATCCGAGTGGATCTCGGGGGCGGACATTTTGGCGGCCAGGCCTTCCACCGTTTTGCGGGAATAGGCGATCTCTTTTTTCAGGGTCTCGGCGCGGCGCGACTTTTTGCGGGCTTCGGCTTCCTGGCGCTTTTTCTCTTCCCATTCCGAGTTGTCGGCTTTGGGCGGGGCCGCGGCTTCGGCTTTTTTCCTGGCGCCGGCGTTCTCGGCGTGGATCTGGTCCTGCCGGTAGCGGAAGTAATCGTAGTTGCCGGGGTAGACGGTGGTCTTGCCCTGCTCTATGTGCACCACGGAGTCGGCGAGGGCGTTGATGAAGTAGATGTCATGGCTGATGAAGCAGAGGGTGCCTTCGAATTCCTTGAGGGCGGCCACCAGCGCGTCGACGCTGGCCATGTCCAGGTGGGTGGTGGGCTCGTCCATCAGGATGACGTTGGGCGGGTCCATCAGCAGCTTCACCAGCATCAGGCGGCTCTTCTCTCCGCCGGAGAGCACTTCGGTCTTTTTGTGCACGTTGTCGCCGGGGAACAGGAAGGTGCCCAGCACGGTGCGCACCGTCAGCTCGGCGTTCATCCGGTCGTTGGCCATCGCTTCCTGCAGCACGGTCTTGCGGGGATCGAGGATGCCCTCGCGGTGCTGCGAGAAATAGCCGGTCTTGACGTTGAGGCCGAGCACCCGCTCGCCGGAATCGGGCTCTATCACGCCCGCCAGCATCTTCAGGAGCGTGGACTTGCCCGCGCCGTTATGTCCGACGAAAGCCATCTTCTGCCCGCGCTGCAGCTGGAAATCGAAGCCCTCGTAAACCCTTATGGGCTCGTGGTCCGGGACGTTATAGACCTTGCTGATGTTCCTGAGCTCCAGCACGTTGGTGCCGGTACGGCTGGGCTGCGGGAAGCGCATCTTCACCGTCTTCACTTCCTGGATCAGTTCTATGCGTTCAAGCTTGTCCAGGCGTTTGATCATGCTCTGCACGCGCGCGGCGGTGGAGACGCGGGCCCGGTTGCGGGCGATGAAATCCTCCATCTGCGCTATTTCTTCCTGCTGCAGGCGCCAGGCGGAGTAGGTCTTCTCTTTTTCGGCCTGGCGCTGGGCTACGAAATTCTCGTAGTCGCCGTGGTAGACGCGCAGGGTCTTGTCCTGCAGGGAAACGATGGCGTTGCAGATCTTGTTTATGAAGTCGCGGTCGTGGGAGATGAGGAAGATGGCGCCCTGGTAATCATGCAGGTATTCCTCCAGCCACAGGAGCGAGTCCAGGTCCAGGTGGTTGGTGGGCTCGTCGAGCAGGAGCAGGTCTGGCTTCTTGAGCAGCAGCTTGCCCATGGCCACGCGCATAGCCCAGCCGCCGCTGAGAGTGTTGACCCTGCGGTCGAAATCGGTGACCTTGAACCCGAGGCCCATCAGGATGGACTTGCCTTCGGCCTCGATGCGCCCGTCGTAGTCTTCGACGCCGTCCAGGGTTTCCTCTATCACGGTGCGCTCGGAGACGGGCGGGTTCTCCTGGGGCAGGTAGCCTACCACCACGCCTTTCTTGAACTGGATCTCGCCGTCGTCCGCTTCCTCGGCGCGCAGCATCATCTTGAAAAGGGTGGACTTGCCGGCGCCGTTAGGGCCGACCAGCGCGAAGCGCTCTCCCTCGTTGATCTGGAGGGAGGCGTCCTCGAAAAGGACCTGCGAAGAGAATGATTTGTAAACGTTCCTGAGGGTTATCATAGAAGCGCGGCCCGCCTTACGGGTTGTTTAGCAGTGAAATTTGCCGGGGACTAGCAGGATAAACGGAAATCAAGCTGACCGGACTGCCTGCGTATATATTTTAGCATTTTCAGCGCCCTCCGCTACATGCCCGGGCGCGGTATCTTGAGCCGCGATCAGCGCACAGCCAAAAAGGCCCGCGCCTTTTTATATAATTAACTGTAGGCCATAAAACTGGCGCGCTGCTATGGAGGTTCAATGACTGACACTGTTATAAATATCGCCTGGGCGGTGGTTTTCGCGCTCATAGGCGGCGCGGCAGGCTCCTTCCTCCTGATCTGGCTTTCCGCCCGCATCCCGGCCGTGTTCGACAAAATGACCCCGGACATGGACGAGGGCAAAGAGATAATCCGCGGCAACCGCGCGGTCGCCGACTACTTCGGCCGCATAGTCTCCTCCGCCATCCTGGGCGTGAGCATCATAATAGCCGCGGCCGTGCTGGGCGGGCTCATCGCGGCCCTTCATCCCTAAAAACATGAAATACCTGCTGCTGGCAGCTCTGCTCCTCGCGCCCTGCGCGCCGGCCTGGTCCAGGGCCGGCGGCGGAGGAGGAGGCGGCGGTGGCGGCGGCGGCGGCGGCTGCTTCCCGGCCGGGACGATCATCGCTACCATTTCCGGCGAGGTCCCGATAGAGGACGTGCGCCCCGGCGACAAGGTGCTGGCCTGGGCAGAGGAAGGGCTGGTGCAGGTAGAGGTCAAAGATTTCATAAAGAAAAAAGACCGCCTCATGGTCATCCGCACCGACAAGGGCAAACTGACCGCTACCGCGGAACACCCGCTCCTTACGCGCTTCGGCTTTACGGAAGTGCGCGATCTCAGGAAAGGCGGCGAAGTGGCGGTGCTGCAGGACGCGCGCCGCGCCTGGGCGAAGATAAAGTCCATCAAGCCGGGCGGCGTGGCGGAAGTTTACAATCTCACGGTCGCCCCCCCCAACACTTTCATCGCCGACGGGTTCATAGTCCACAATAAGGGCGGCGGTTCCTTCGGCGGCGGCTACGGCGGCAGCTACGACAGCGGCTACGGCAGCGGCGGCTACTACAGCCGCGGCCGGTATTACAGCGGCAGAAGGTCGTCCGGGGACAATCTCATCTTCGCGCTGGCGGCCACCGTCCTGCTCATAAAGGGCTTCATGTTCCTCTCCGAACGGAAAGGCGGCGGAAGCGTCCTCGGCGGCCTCATCGGCGGCGGCCCGGCGGCGAGCCGGCTTATGGAGAACGGCAAGGTGACGCCCAGGGCCGAGGCCACGCTGGACATCCTCAGGAGCCTGGGGCGCAGGGACGCGGCTTTCGACCCGGACGCGCTGGAAAGTTTCGTACGCAGCGTTTTCACGCGGGTGCAGGCCGCCTGGCAGGCCCGCGACTACAGCACGCTGCGCGACGTGATGATGCCCAGCCTCCACGCCGGGCACAGCGCCAAGGTCGCCTCCATGAGGGAGCGGGGCGAAGTGAACATGATGGAGGACCTCAAGATCCTCCACGTCGATTTCGTGCACGTGCGCTGCCCCAGGGAAAAAGAAGGGCGCGCTTTCACCTCCCTGGTAACGGCCTCGGTGCGGGATTACACGATAAACGAACGGAACGATTCAGGGGACGGCGGCAGCCATGAGCTTTCGACCTTCCAGGAATTCTGGACCTTCAACCAGTTGAACGGCAATTGGGCCCTCGCCCGCATAGACCAGGTCGGCGAACTGGATTTCCTGAACGCGCCCAACCTGCCGGCGAGCCCGCAGGACGCCGCCACCTTCCCGAAAGCCTCCGGCGGCTTCACGCAGCCTTCCGCCGGCTTTACGCAGCCTTCCGCAGGCTTCACGCAGCCCTCCACCGGCTTTACACAGCCCTCCGCAGGCTTCACGCAGCCCTCCACCGGCTTTACGCAGCCCTCCGCAGGCTTTACTATGGCGGACGCCGGTATCCCGCAGGCCGCGGGACCAGCAGCCACCGCTGCTGCGGCGGCAGCGCCTTATCTCCCGAAAGCGGAAGCCGCCGTGCAGTCAGCCGCCGGAGAGGAAGATCATTGGAACAGGCAGAAGATGGAGATCGCCGCCACGCTGGCCTTCGAGAGCGTCTACGAAGCCTGGGGAAAGAACGACAGCGCGCTGCTGAGTTCGGATTTCGTCTCCGCCGAAGCCCTGGCCAGGCTCACCCATGTCATGGAAGACCGGAAAGCCGAAGGCCTGATGTTCGAATTCAAGGACCTCTTCACGCGCCGGGCCGAGATAGTACTGACCAGCCCGGCCGCGAAAAGCAAGATAAGGCTGGACGAGTTCACCGCCAGGATAACGGCCACGGCCGTGCGCGCGATGCTGCGCAACGGCAAGACGCTGCACCGCGACGCGGCGCCGCAGCCTTTCACAGAATATTGGGTTTTTGGCCGTCAGAAAGACGACTGGAAACTGCGTGACATACTGCCGCGCATGGACCAGGAAAGCGCGGACCACACCCAGGACGGAGCGCCCAGCCCCGTACAGATAGAGTGGTACTGGACTTAAGCGCCCCCCCGCATCTCATCCGCCCTTTAAAGCCGGCCCCGCGCCGGCTTTAAATTTCCTGCGCCGGCGGGCTCAGCGCCTGGCGGCGGACAAGGCCACTTCGTCCGCGTAATTCTCGCCCGCGAAATTCCAATTCACCAGGTGGTCCAGGAACGCGTCTATATATTTGGCCCGGACGTTGCGGTAGTCGATGTAGTAGGCGTGCTCCCAGACATCCAGCACGAAAAGCGCCTTCTGGCCGTGCTTCATCGGCAGGTCCGCGTTGGCGGTCTGGACCACCTTCAGCATGTTATTATCCAGCACCAGCCATACCCAGCCGGAGCCGAACAGGCTCTGCGCGGACTGTGAAAAGGCCTCCCGGAATTTGTCGAAAGAGCCGAAATCCCGGTCGATAGCTGCCGCCAGCGGGCCGGAGGCTTTCCCGCCGCCGCCGGTCCAGAGGCTGTTGAAGTAAAAGGCGTGGTTCCAGGTCTGCGCCGCGTTGTTGAAGAGCGGCCCGGGAGGGGCCGTCATGATTATTACGTCCAGGCTTAGGGCGGCTTCCGGCTTGCCCGCCACCAGCTTGTTCAGCGCGTCGACGTTGCCTTTGTAATGCTTGCCGTAATGGTAGTTGATCGTTTCCTCGCTGATATACGGCGCCAGATCGCCCGGCCCGTATGGCAGCGCCACCTGGCTGAACGGCCCGGAGACCTCCTGCGCGGGCGGCGTGACTATGCCCGCGGCCAAGCGCGGCCCGCCCATGCCCGGATAACCCGGCTCGGCTGCGCCGGCAAAGACCGCGGCGGCCCCTAAAGCCGCCGCCAGGCAAACGGAATACTTATACTTATTAAGATATTTCTCCATTTGATCCATCCTCCCCCTGAGTAACCTTTTACTTCAACCGGGATTATAACCAATGAAGGTGTAATTTGCAAAGGCGGGTTTAACGCCCGGGTCAGCCCAGGACTCTCACTTTGTAGCCGGCGGCTTCAAGCTCCGTTTTAAGGAAAGCCCGCCGGTCGCCCTGGATCTCCAGGACGCCGTTCTTGACGGTCCCGCCCGCGCCGAGGCGCTTCTTGAATTTTTTCAGAAGCTCTTCTTTGCCCGCCGGGTGCATGGGGAGCTTCTCCACCAGCGTAAGCCCGCTGCCCTTGCCGGTCTTGCGGAAAGAAACGCGCACGGGCTCGGTCTGCGTCCGCTTCCTTAATTCTCCGGCCAGCCCTTCGGGGCAGGCGCAGGGCGTCTTGCCGCAGTTGGGGCAGTCTATCTTCCCTTCCGGGCCCGTCGAGTACACCAGCCTGTCTTTATCGCTCATAGCCGGCGGGCCGCGGCCCCCTCCCCTGTACGCAGGGCCCGCAGGGTCTCCATATCAGCCCGGAAGGCCGCGCTTTTTTTGTAGGCGCGGTATAATTTGTCCGCGAGTTTTTTCCCCGCCTCTATATCGGAAGGGTGGTGCGCGCCGCCTATGACCCGGTCCAGGGAGACGGCGTCGGCCCGGGCGAAGAATTCTTTCTTACGCGCGGGGACCAGGTCGGCCAGCATCAGGGCGAACAGGCGGGAAATAGTGGCGTGGCCGCTGGGATAGGCCAGGCCGCCGACGCGGCCCAGGCAGGGCTCCAGCGCCGCGTCGCGCAGGAAAGGCCGCGGCCTTTTGAACAGCTCCTTGACGTCGGCGGCCGCGCCGTCGGTCTCCGTCTTGACCCGCCTGAAGATCGCGGCGGCGGCTTCCGGCAGCGGTTCCGGGAACGGGCTTATGTCCCCGAAGAATTCCTCATAAGCGGCGTGCGCGCCGGCGTTCGCCCGGGCGCAGTCGGCCGGGGTGCGCCTGCCCTGCCAGAGCAGCACGGCGGCCAGGTCGGCTTTGTCTTTCTTCGAGCCGGCTTCCGGCGGCGCGGGAAAACCGGGGAACTTCTGCTGCTCGGCCGTCAGGTAATAAGTGGTGCGCGGGATCAGCCATTCTTCGCAGAACAGGCTGGCGGGAAACAGCAGGGCGGCCGCGAGGGCCAGGGTCAGTTTTCGCGTGGACATAGAATGAAGTTTACTAGTTTTGCGCGGCGCTTTCAAAAAAACCGCCCGGGCCGGGCCAATTTGAATTTTTCTTGAACAGAATGTAACATTTCCGGAATTCGCCCGGCCTATACTATACCCGGGACGGAAGCGCCAAAACAGCCACCCCGTTCATACCGATCAAATAGAAGAATTTTCGACCGCCGCGGCCCGGCGTTTTCCGCTTTATCGCGGCTGACAGGGCCGGCCGGTTTTTGAAGCGGCGTTCGCCGGCGCAGGAGACTATATGAAAAAGACGACTAAAAAGCAGCCCGGGGATCAGGCCGGCGCGCCCGCGCCCCGGAAGGCCCCGGCTTCCGCGCCCGCTAAAGCGGTCTGGTTAGCGCGGGCCTCCTGGGCCCTCAGCGCGGTCCTGTGCTACTTCATTTACCAGGGCGGCGCCCGGGTGGTCAGGAACCTGGAACTCGACGGGAAACCGGTCGTTCAGAAGAAGGCCGCGGCGAACCCCATCAGGGAGGCGGAGTGGCAGACCATGGCGGCCTCGCTGGAAAAACTTTCCGACAATTACAGCGGGCACGTGGCCATCTACCTGAAGGACCTCAACTCCGGCAGGATCTGGGAACACAACCCCGACCAGCTGTTCACGTCGGCCAGCCTGATCAAGGTGCCCATAATGGTCTCCATCTTCGAAAAGATAAAGCGCGGCGAGCTTTCGCTGGACACCCGGATGAAGCTGACCCGCCGCGACAGGGCGGGAGGCTCCGGCTCCCTGAAATGGGCGCGGGAAGGCACCAGCCTGAGCGTGATGGAAATAGTTTTCAAGATGATAACCGAAAGCGATAATACCGCCACCAAGATGCTGATAGATTACGCCGGCATGGACTACCTGCAGCAGGCCTTCGAGGACCTGGGGCTGGTCTCCACCGGCATCAGCCAGGAGGGGATGAGCCTGGCTTCCGGCAGCGTCTCCAGGGAAAACTACACCACGGCGCGCGAGATGGCCGGTCTGATGGAGCGCATCTATAGGGGACAAGTGGTGGACGCCGCCTCGAGCGAGTTCATGCTGGACGTCCTGAAACACAACAACAAGAGCCACAGCCGCCTGCGCAAGAGCCTGCCGCTGGGCTGGGAACTCGGGCACAAGACCGGCCTGCTGCGCCGCTCCTGCCACGACGTGGGAATAGTCTTCTCCCCGCGCGGCGACTATGTGATCGCCGTCCTTACCGGCGACGTGCCGGACTACCACAGCGCCAAGGAATTCATCTCGCGCGTGGCGCTCCAGACCTACAAATATTACAGGACGGATTCCGACTACGCTTCGGCCCGCCGCCGGTACGGCACGGGGGGCTGAACCGGCCCGTGGCCCGCGGCCGCTCAGGCGATAAGCACTATCTTGCCCGAGGCTCCGGGCTCCATTATCTCTTTATGCGCGCGGGCCGCCTGCCCGAGCGGGAACTCTTTGCCGACCACCGGGCGAAGCGTTCCGTTCTCCAGGCCGGCGCCTAGCCCCGCGTGGATCTCTTTTTCTTCCGCCGGCGTTATCGCCCGCAGCGTGAACGCGCGGATGGAGCCCCGGCGGCCCATCAGCTCGCGGGGGTCGATGGAGACTTCGCCGCGGCTGCCGATCACGATAACGCGGCCGTTGACCGCCAGCAGCCTTAGATCGGCGGCCAGGTTCACGTTCGCCAGCATTTCAAGCACAATGTCCGCTCCGCGCCCGCCCGTCGCCCGCAGGATCTCGTCGGTATAGCCCTCTTTGCCGTGGTCGAACACCCAGTTCGCCCCTTCGCGCTCGGCCAGAGCCCGGCCTTTCTGCGTGCCGGCCGTCCCTAAAACCGTAAGCCCCATCGCCCGCGCGATCTGCACCCCCGCCAGGCCCACCCCGCCGCTGGCCCCGTGGATCAGGACGGTTTCCCCGGGCCGCGCTGCGGCCGAATGGGTGAGCGCGTGCAGGGCCGCGCCGTACGGAACCCACACCCCGGCGCCCTGCGCGAAACTTAGTCCCGCCGGCAGGGGGTGCACCTGCTCCTCCAGCGCCAGCGCGTATTGCGCGTAAGTCCCGCTGATGCTTTTCGCGATATAGACCCGGTCTCCGGCTTTCACCTTCGTTACCCCGGAACCCACGGATTCGATAGCCCCCGCACCGTCGGAACCGGGGGTGTAGGGCAGCGGAGGCAGCGACGGGTAGGTCCCGGCGCGCATATAGGTCTCGTAGGGATTTACGCCCGCCGCATGAACGCGCACCAGCACCTGCCCGGGGCCCGGGGCCGGCGTCGGAACCTCTTCCAGCTTAAGAACTTCCGGCTCACCGAACCTGCTCACCCGGATAGCTTTCATAATGTCCCCCTTTTTAAGAGAGAGCCCCAGCGCGCCCGCTCTTTTCACGCTATTTACCGCCTTTGTAATATTTAAGGGCTTCCGGCAGTTCCGCCTTTATCTTCTCGATGCGGGTCGCGTCCGACGGGTGGGTGGAAAGGAACTCCGGCGGCTTCTGCCCGCCGCTCGCCTCCATGCGCTGCCAGAACGGGACGGCGGCGCGGGGATCGTAACCGGCTTTGGCCATGAGGATCAGGCCGATATGGTCGGCCTCCGCCTCGTGGCTGCGGCTGAAAGGCAGCATGACGCCCACGTTCGCGCCCAGGCCGAAAGCGTCCATCACGTTCTTCTGCACGGCCGGATCCTTGCCCGCCATGCCGACCTGGAGCGCGGCCCCGCCCAGGTTCAGCAGCTCGCCCTGGCTCATGCGCTCGGCGCCATGGTGCGCAAGCGCATGCGCTATCTCATGGGACATCACCACGGCCAGCCCCTCCTCGTTTTCGGTCAAGGGCAGGATCCCGCTGTACACGGCCACATGCCCGCCCGGCAGGCAGAAAGCGTTCACGGTTTTGGGGTCGTCGATCAGCTTGAACTGCCAGTCATAATCCGGGCGGTCGGCCGCGGCCGCTATGCGCCGGCCTATACGCTCTACCATGGCGGAGGCCTGGGCGTCGGAGGAAAGTTTGGCCTTCGATATGACCTCCTGCCAGGCCTGGAGGCCGAGCTGCTTTTCTTCGGAGTCGGATACTATGAGCAACTGGCGGCGATGGGTATACGGGACGGTAGAGCAGCCGGCCAGCCCGGCCGACAGCAGTAGGCAGCAGAGAATGTGTTTCATGCGCCTATTCTACAAAAACTTCGGCGGAATTCAACACCAAAAATGAAGGGTCAGAAATTTTCGAGGAAAGCTTTCTCGGCGGGGGAGGCGGCTTTGCCTTTCAGCCTGACCAGCGAGATGCGGTTTATCAGCTCCGGCCTGCCGGTCCGGACCGCTTTCACCGAACCGGCCTTCAGTTCATTATCCAGAAGATATTCAGGCACGATCCCCAGCCCGAGCCCGCCCTTGATGGCGTTCAGGATGGCCTGCACGCTCTCCACGGTCAGCACCACTTTAAGCCCGGGAAAGCTCTTGTCGTAATGGTGGCGGAACCAGTTGAGCAGCGCGGGCCGGCCGTGGGAATAGTCCAGGAAGTCGCAGCTTGTCAGGACGGCGGGCGTCGCGGCTACGCGCAGGCGCGCGGAATAATAGCCGGCCGAGCAGGCCAGGACCAGCTTTTCCGTTATCACGGAAGAGACGGTAAAGGGAGGAAGGTTCTTCCCCGCCCTTCCAGGGAAGATATCCGCGAAGACGAAATCCAGCTCTCCCGCTGCCAGCTTGGGCAGCAGAACGTCCGGGTGGCCCAGCGAGACCTCGAAAAATACCGCGGGGTACTTCCGCCTGAAAGCGGCGACCAGTTCCACCAGGTTCCGGGAGCCGTATTCCACCGGCGCCCCGATGCGCAGCACGCCCCGGGGCCCGGATTTTTCGGCTTCCAGCCAGGCCAGCCCCCCCTCCAGGTTGCGCACGAAAGGCTCGATTATCTCGTACAGCCTGCCGGCCGCGGCCGTCGGAACCAGCTTTTTATGCAGCCGTACGAAAAGCTGGGTCTTCAGCTCCAGCTCCAGCTTGCCGAGGCTCTGGCTTACGGCCGACTGGCTTATATAAAGTTCGCGCGCGGCGGCAGCGGCGCTTTTGTGGCGGTAAATAGTGTAAAAGACTTTCAGGCGGTTGAAATCGGTAAGCATAAGTATTACTTAACCAATGATTGTTATTTATTAATTTTACTAAATTGAGGCCGTGGGGTACAATATAAGGAATAGATTACAGGAGGCCCGTTATGAGCACTGCGCTTAAGGAGAAAACTAAAACCATGAAGAAAGATTTCAAAGTCAAAGACATGAGCCTGGCCCCCCTGGGGCGCCGCGAAATAGAGATCGCGGAAAAAGAAATGCCCGGCCTGATGGCGCTCCGCGAGAAATTCGGCGCGAAGAAGCCCCTTAAAGGCGCTCGCGTGATGGGCTCGCTGCACATGACCAACCAGACCGCCGTCCTTATCGAGACGCTGACCGCTCTCGGCGCCGAAGTGCGCTGGTGCTCCTGCAATATTTACTCCACCAGCGACCCGGCCGCCGCGGCCATCGCCGCCGCCGGCATCCCGGTGTTCGCCTGGAAGGGCGAGACGCTGGCCGAATACTGGTGGTGCACCGAAAAGGCGCTGGACTTCGGCAACGGCAAAGGCCCCAACCTCATAGTGGACGACGGCGGCGACGCCACCATGATGATGCACCGCGGCTTCGCGGCCGAGGACAACGCCAAGATCCTCGACGCCAAGGCCGGCACCGAAGACGAAGTGGAGCTTAACCTCTCCCTCAAGTCCATCCTTAAGAAAACCCCCCGGCGCTGGCACACCGCCGTTAAGGACTGGAAGGGCGTTTCCGAGGAGACCACCACCGGCGTCCACCGCCTGTACCAGATGCACGAGGCCGGCCAGCTGATGGTCCCCGCCATCAACGTGAACGATTCCGTGACCAAGTCCAAGTTCGACAACCTGTACGGCTGCCGCGAATCCCTGGCCGACGGCATCAAGCGCGCCACCGACGTGATGATAGCCGGCAAAGTGGTCGTGGTCTGCGGCTACGGCGACGTAGGCAAAGGCTGCGCCCGCTCCATGCACGGCTTCGGCGCCCGCGTCATCGTCACCGAGATAGACCCCATCTGCGCGCTGCAGGCCGCTATGGAAGGCTTCGAAGTGAAGACCGTGGAAGATACCCTCGGCGAAGGCGACATCTACGTCACCACCACCGGCAACAAGGACATCATCCGCCTCGAGCATATGCTCAAGATGAAGGACCAGGCAATAGTCTGCAACATCGGCCATTTCGACGACGAGATCCAGATGGCCGCGCTGAACAAGGCCAAGGGCGTGAAGCAGGTCAACATCAAGCCGCAGGTGGACCGCTACGACCTTCCCTCCGGCCGCGCCATCTACGTCCTGGCACAGGGCCGCCTGGTGAACCTGGGCTGCGCCAAGGGCCATCCCTCGTTCGTGATGAGCAACTCCTTCACCAACCAGACCCTGGCCCAGATCGAACTCTGGACCAAGAAGATGGAGATAGGCGTGACCCGCCTGCCCAAGCACCTGGACGAGGAAGTGGCCCGCCTGCACCTGGCGAAGATCGGCGTCAAGCTGACCAAGCTCAGCAAAGACCAGGCCGAATACATCGGCGTGAAAGTGGAAGGCCCGTACAAAGCCGACCATTACCGCTACTGAGCCTTGGCAGGAATAAAGAGCGCCCGGGCCTTAAACCCGGGCGCTCTTGTTTTGACGGGCTAATGACCTTGAGCCGCCCGCCCGTTTTTTTGTTATGATACCCGGGGGTAATAGTGAAACTGCGCCTTCTGACCATAAACCTGCACAAGGGCTTCTCGCCGCTGAATAAACGTTTTATTCTGCCGCAGCTGAGCCGCTGCATCCACTCGGTCAAAGCCGACGTGATCTTCATGCAGGAAGTGGTCGGCGAGAACATTCGTAAAGCGGCAAAACACAAAGACTGGCCCGCCAAGCCCCAGCACGAATATATAGCCGGCGAAGCCGGTTTCGACCATGTCTACGGCAAGAACGCCGTCTACACCTTCGGCCACCACGGCAACGCCATCCTGTCGCGCTACCCGATCCTGCTCTACGACCAGGTGGACATTTCGACCAACCGCGTAGAGAAAAGAGGCATGCTTTACGCCAAGCTGAAGCTCCCGGGCCGGGCCGGGGGCCTGCACTGCGTCTGCGTGCACCTCGGGCTTCTCCACCGGTCCAGGAAGAAACAGTTCCGGAAGATCAGCGACTACCTGCAGAAAATGGTGCCGGCGAACGATCCGCTTATAGTGGCCGGGGATTTTAACGAATGGCGCCCCAACAAGGAAAGCGAACTGGAAACACGCCTGTATCTTAAGGACGCCGGCCTGGAACTTTACGGCCGCAAGCTGTGCACCTTCCCTTCGGTGCTGCCGGTCTTCCCGCTGGACCGCATTTACCTCAGGGGGTTCAAAGCCCTCGAAGCCAGTATACTTAACAAAGGCGCCTGCGGCCGCCTCTCCGACCACGCCGGCTTCTTCGCCGAGGTGCAGCGGTCTCCGTCGTAAGTCCCGCCCCCGCCGATCTTAAGGCCCCGCTCAGGGGTCTTTATTTTGGATAATATGAACATGTTGCTGCCCATCCAGCAGAGCGCGGAGCGGATAATCGAAGCCGCGGCCAAAAGCCGCCGGCTCATTATCTCTTCCCCCCCGGGCTCCGGAAAATCCACCAAGGTCCCGCAATTGCTGCTGGACCGCTGCGGCCTCAAAGGCCGGATCGCCGTGCTCGAGCCGCGCCGCCTGGCGGCGCGCATGCTGGCCGACCGGGTGGCGAAGGAGCGCGGCGGCAGCGCCGGCGGCGAGGTAGGCTACCGCGTGCGCTTCGACGACAAGACGGGTCCCGGGACCCGCGTGATCTTCGAGACCGAGGGCATACTCCTGCGGGAACTGGTCACGGACCCGCTGCTGAAAAAATATTCCGCCATCATCCTGGACGAGTTCCACGAGCGCCACATCCACGGGGATATAACCCTGGCCGCCTGCCTGGCCCTGCAGCAGGGGCCGCGCCCCGACCTGCTGGTGGTGGTCATGTCCGCCACGCTGGACGAGAAAAAACTGGCGGCTTACCTGGCGCCGTGCGAGACCATAGTGGCCGAGGGCCGCGCCTACCCGGTGACGGTCGCCTACTGCGGGCCGGAAACGGCGAAACTGCCGTCCTGGGAAGCCGCGGCAAAGACCTGCGCCCGGATACTGCCGGGCATAAAGGAAGGCCACGCGCTGATCTTCATGCCCGGCGCCTATGAGATCGGCCGCACCGCCTCGGCGCTGGCCGCAATGCCGCAGCTTTCGGGCTTCGCGGTAATGCCGCTGCACGGGGATATGCCGCCGCGCGACCAGGACGCCGCCCTGGCCCCGTCTGACCGGCGCAAGATAATAATCGCCACCAACATAGCGGAGACCTCGCTCACCATCGAAGGGGTCACCGCCGTGGTAGACAGCGGCCTGGCCCGCATAGCCCGCTACGACGGCGCGCGCGGGATCAACACCCTTTTCACTGAGAACATAGCCGCCCCGTCGGCGGAACAGCGGGCGGGCCGCGCCGGGCGCACCGCTCCCGGGGTCTGCGCGCGCCTGTGGACCGAGCGCGAGAACGCCGGCCGCCCCGTCTCGCTGGAGCCGGAGATCCTGCGCCTGGACGTAAGCGAAGCCCTGCTCACGCTGAAAGCCTGCGGCTTCGCCGGCTTCGACGCGCTGCGCTGGCTGGACCCGCCGGCGCCTTTGGACGCCGCAAGGGCCGAGACCCTGCTGCGGGAGCTTGGCGCCACCGACGCCAAAGCCGCGCTGACCCCGGAAGGGAGAGCGATGGCGAAATATCCTCTGCACCCGCGCTACTCCCGCATGATGGTAGAGGGCGGGCGCCTGGGCTGCGCTTACGAATGCGCCCTTATCGCGGCGGCGGCCCAGGGCCGCGGCCTGTGGCTGGACGAAGGCAGGCAGGCCGAGAACCGCTACGCCGAACTGCGCTCCGACCTGGCGGCGGTGATCAAGGCCCTCGAATTCTGCGCCGATTCGGATTTCGACCCCTACGCCTGCCAGCGCGCCGGCGTAAAGCACTCCGCCGCCCGCGACGCCTGGAAGCTGGCGAAGCGCCTGGCTGGCGGCGCGGAGCCCGCCGGCGGCAAAGCCCTGCAGCTGGCCTCGCAATGTTTCCTGCGCGCTTTTCCCGACAGGGTCGCGGCGCTGTTCTCCGCCGAGCGGAGCCGCTACCAACTGCCCGGCGGGCGCCGCGCGCGCCTCAGCCCGAAAAGCGCGGCCTCGGGCGCGGCCCTGATCTGCGCCGGAGAGGCGATGGAAAGCCTGCAGAAGACCGGTGCGGACATTACGCTTTCTTTCGCCGCCGAAATCAAAGAGGACTGGCTGCTCGCGGCCTTCCCGGGCGATATCGAGAAGATCTCCCGCCCCGCTCTCGACGAGAACATGCTGACCCCGGTGACTGAAGATCTTACGCTTTATCGCGGGATAACTATCCGCAGGGAAATAACCTCGGCCAAACCCAGCAAGCCGTCTTCCGACCTGATCGCCGAGGAATTCATAAGCGGCCGGCAGAAGCTGCAGCACTGGGACGAGGAAGTGGAAGACTGGCTGGGGCGGGTGGAGTTCCTCTCAAAAGCCTGCCCGGACTTCGGCCTGGAGCCGCTGGGCGAAGAGGACATCAAGCTTGTGATAGCCGATATCTGCGCCGGGGCGCGCAGCGTGGCGGAGGCCAGGACCCGCCCGGTGATGCCCGCCCTGCAGGAATGGTTCGGCTGGGAGAAGACCCGTTTGATCGACAAGCACGCGCCTACCCGGCTGGAAATGCCCGGCGGCCGACGGGCTAAAATTAAATACCCGCGCGGCCGCGAGCCTTACCTCGAGGCGAAAATACAGGACTTGTTCTCGGTGACGGAAACGCCGTGCGTGGCCGCGGGCAGGGTGCCGCTGGTGGTGCATATCCTCGCCCCCTCCATGCGGCCGGTGCAGGTGACGAAAGACCTGAAAAGTTTCTGGGCCGAGAGCTACCCCAAGCTAAAGCCGGCCCTCTCCCGCCGCTACCCCCGGCACAAGTGGCTTTAAGAACCTTTAGAGACTGAAGAAATCCCTTATTTTGGAAAGCAGGTCCTGCTGCGCCGTTACCAGGCCGCGGGCCGCGTGTTCGCCGGCCAGGTGCTCTTTCGCCTCGGCAAGTTCGACGCGCCTTTTCGCAAGCAGCTCGGCTATAGCCCCGGCTATCTCCGGGCGGCTGGCGAGTATGCCGCGGAAGCCGTCCCTGTCCAGCCTGTAGCAGCCCGCGCCGCCGGCCGCCATGGCGGTGGCGGAGCGGGGCTCGCCGGTGAGCAGCCCCATCTCGCCGAGGAAATCGCCGGGCCCCAGGGTCTTGACGGTCCTGTAGGAGCCGCCGGCCCCTGAATAAAGCCTCACCTCGGCCTTCCCTTCGTAAATTATGTAGAGCCAGTCGGCCACGGCTCCCTGCCTGGTCATCATTTCACCGTCCGCGAAAGGGGTAGGCTTCAGCTGCCCCGCGAGAAGGGCCTTTTCGGCGTCGGTCAGGACCTGGAATACGTCCACGCCTTTCAGCGCCGCCAGCCGCCTCTCGGTCTCGGACTTGGCGCTCTTCACGGCGGCGGCGTCCGCGCCCTCGGTCACCACCACGGACCTGGACGGGGTCGAAAGTTTTATGCCGGCGCGGGAAAGCGCGTAATAGATCTTCGAACGGATGGCGGAATCGGTCCTTCCGGGCGCGGAAAGGTCCGAAAGGTAATAGCGGAGCTCGTACTCCACGCAGTTGGACTGGAATTCTTTGATGGCGCAGTAAGGCGCGGGCGAGGCGGCCACGCCGGCCGGCGGGTCCTCCTTCAGGGCCTGGTCCACCACGCCGGCGACATCGCCGGGGGCGCGGTCGTAGTAGACGTTGAACGAGACGGCGCGGAAGCGGGTATTGCCCGACGCCCGCCCCAGTACGGTGACCGGGCTCTTCATGAGGATGATGTTCGGGATCACTACCAGGTCCCCGTCGAGGGTCTCCAGCGTGGTCTGGCGCCAGCGGATCTCGCGCACGATCCCCTCGTATTTCTCCACTCCTATCCGGTCTCCCGGCATGAAAACGTCCTCGATGTGCAGCACCATGCCGCCGATAACGTTGCCGAGCGTATCCTGCAGCGAGAAGGCCACGACCCCGGTGACCACGGCGGAAGTGGCCAGGATGCCGCTCAGGTTCGCGCCCGAAGCGGAGAGCACCGCGAGCCCGCCCGCGATATAGGCCCCGGCGAGGATGAGGTCTTCCACGAATTTGGAGATCCCCGCCCTGACTTTAGGCAGGACCACCGAGAAAATAAAAATACCCGCGACATTTATGAAGGCTATCACCGCCAGGAGGCGCGAGACCACGACGCCGAGTTTCACCAGGCCGCCAGCGGTCGTTCCCCCCAGCAGGTCGGCCGCCAGTATGCCGACCAGCGAACACACGGCCAGGAAAGCCGTCATCCCCAGCCGTTTGCGCGCGTCCGGGACCGAGCGGTAAAGGAAAGCCATCGACAGGAAAAGGAGGGCGTAAAACCCGGTCATCCACGGCCCGAATAAGGCGGAAATGTTTTGCATGCGTATATTGTAGGAAATCCGGAGCCGGATTGAGCCGGCGTATCAAGGCTCCCGAAGCCGCCGGGAAATAAAAGACGGCCGCCGTCAGCGCAGGGCCAGCTGCCAGAGCAGGCCGAGCTGGACCAGCCCGGAGAGGACGCAAGCGGCCAGGAAGAGCCGGCGCTTGCGCGTGGCGACGCGCGCGGAGAGCACTATCTGGCCCACGATATCCTCGTAGTAGGGCGTCGCGGTGACCCCGCCGCCCAGGTATTTATCCAGGATGATGACAAGCTCGATCTGGGGATACCTGGCGATGTCGAGCGGCGCTATCATGCAGTCGCCGGGGTGCCTCTTGTCCATCCGCGGGTCGAGCAGCGGGAACTTGCGCTGCGCCTCCACCAGGGGCGACAGGGCGAGAAGGCCGAGCGGCAGGACGGCCGAAAGGAGCGCCAGCGCGGGGTAAGCGAGCGGGGCGCCGGGGACGAGGACCTTGATAAGCGCCAGCTCGGCCGCGGTAAAGGCCAGGAGCCCGCCGAACTTTATATCGGTCCATTCGACGGCGCGCCGCATGTTCCCGTGTATGACCCAGAGCCGCCGTTCGGGCTCCGGGTTCAGGTGCGAAGATACGCTCATAGCTTTCTCCTCTAACTCCGGTCAGTTATCCTGAAGCCGGCGCAGTTCCCGGTCGGCGTCCCGCAGACGCAGCGCCTCCACCGTGGCGAGCCGCTGGAAGAACGCCGCCGTCACTACCGGATCCCGGCGGGAGATCTCGTCGAAGGCGTCCCGGGTGATCACGTAGAGCCCGACGTCGCTGAGGGCGATGGCGTCGGCCGTGCGCGGCGTGCGCGCGAGAAAAGCCACCTCGCCGAAAAAGTCGCCCGGCCCGAAGACGGCGAGATGATGCTGCCGGTGCGTATCTTTCAGCGGCAGGACGATGCGCACCCGCCCGCGGCGGACCAGGAAGAGCTCGTCCCCTTTGCCTTTGCGGGAGAAGATCTGTTTGCCGGGCGCGATCCAGCGCTCCTCGAAGGCCGCGCGCAGCCCGTCCAGCGAAGCGGGGTCGATCTCCCGCAGGAAATCTATCTGCGACAGGTCCAGCAGTTCCCCGGCGGCCGGGCGCTCCACGTCGGCTTCGTCCAGGGCGCTGTCCTCCGCCCATTCAAGGGCGTCGTGCAGCGTTTCGAAGATGCGCCCCGCGCCCCTGTGATGCGTCAGCCCGAGATGCTTGAAATAAACGCGCAGGTCCTGCCCCGTGGGCAGGCTGGGCGGCAGATGGGAAAACACCAGCGAACCGCCGCGCTCGGCCAGCATTTCCCCCACCTGCTCCAGCATGTGCACGGCCGTAAAATCCACGGAGGTCACGCGCCGCATGTCCAGGATCAGGCGCCTGCAGGAGCGCATCTCTTTCTCTATCTCCGAAAAAAGCTGGTCCGTAGTGCCGAAGAACAGGCTGCCCTGCAGCTCCACGACGAGGGTTTCCGCGCCGCGCGCCGCCAGCACCGCGCGCTCGCCGGGCAGGCGCTGCTGCGTGGAGGAGAGGTCGGCGCCGGTCGCTTTCCGCCGGATGACGGTGCTGTTCATCTGCTCGCGGATAAAAAGCAGGATGGAGAGCGCGATGCCCAGCCCGGCGGCCGCGATAAGGTCCACCGCGAGCGCCGTGCCGGCGACCGCGACGATGACCGCGAAATCAAGTATCGTGCTGCTTCTCAGCGCCAGCCGCACGCTGGACCGGTCCAGCATCCGCGCCCCCACCACCACCAGTATCCCGGCCAGCGCCGCGAGCGGGATGCGGCCGATAGCCCCGCCCAGCGCGAGCGCCGCGATAAGGGCGAAGGCCCCTTCGAACAGGCCGGCGGCGCGCGTTCTGCCGCCGCTGGCCAGGCTTACCATGGTCGCCCCCAGCGTGCCGGCGCCCGGCATCCCGCCGATGAGCGCCGAGGTTATATTGCCCGCGCCCTGCCCGGCAAGTTCCCGGTTGGAATCGTGGCGGGAACGGACGATGGAATCCGTGACCACGCAGGTTTTGAGCGTATCGATGGAAAGAAGCACCGAGAGGGTCAGCGCCGGCCCCAGCAACAGATACAGGTCGTGCGGGCCCAGCAGGCGCAAGGCGCCGAAGTTGGAAACGATGCCCGCGAAAACGGCGCCCGGGCTGGTGGAGATGGCGCCGATGATGAACGGATTAGCGTCCAGCGACAGCAGCTGGGGCCTGAAAAAACCCGCCGCGAAATGCGCCGCGATCCCCGCCGCCAGGCCGAGGATGGCCGCCGGGATCTTCTTGGTGAGACGCGGGGCGGCGACCGTGACCGCTACGGTAACGAGGGCGACGCAGACCGCGGGCCATTGCCAGGCGCCGGGGGAGAGCAGGCCTGCGACCGGGGAAGCGTCCTTCTCGAGCCCGAGGAAAGGCACGGCCTGCTTCAGGATTATCAGCAGCCCGACGCCGCTCATGTAACCCGTTACGACGGGATAGGGGATATATTTTATCAGGCGCCCGCCGCCGAGCGCGCCGTATACGGCCTGCAGCACGCCTGAGAACAGGCCGACCAGGGCGAGGGAAACGATGACGCTCCCGGGGGAAGCGCCCCCGCCGATAAGCCTTACGCACAGCGCGGCCATCACGGCCGCCGCCGGGGCGCAGGGGGCGGAGATAAGGCGCGGAGCCCCGCCAAGCGCCGGGGCCAGCAGCCCGATGGCGACGGTCCCGAGGACTCCGGCGAGCGCGCCCGCGCCGGCAAAACCCGGTCCCAGCGGGGCGTACATCGCCACGCCGAACGCGATAGCCGAAGGCAGCGCCACCAGCATCGCCGCCATCCCGGCCCAGGCATCCGACCACTCGATACCCCGGGAGAGCCGCTGAACTTCGTCTTTTGTTGTCATAGACATCACTGACCGGAAATTTATAATTATATTAATATACCAAACAAAAAGAGCCCGGCAAAACCGGGACCGGCGCCGGAAGCCGGAACGAACGGTTGATATTGGGTAGTTCTAGCGCTATAATACGGGAGGCGGGGCGTTATTATGAAAAAGAAGATCTGGATCCGCATTTTCCTGGCGGCGCTGTGCGTGCTGGCCGCTGCCGCGGGCGGGCTTTACTTAATGGCCTCCTACAAACTTTCACACCTGGCCCCCGGCGGGCTGGGCGAGGCTTTTTCCACGAAGATCTACAGCGCGCCTTTCGCGCTGAACCCGGGGGACTACGCCCCCCCGGCGCAGCTGCTGCGGCGGCTGGGCAGGCTGGGCTACCGGGCCGTCGGAACCCCTTTCGCGGCGGGCGAGTATTCCTGGCGGCCTCCCGTCTTCAACCTGTACCTCCGCGGCTTCCGCTCTCCGTCCGCCCGGCAGGAGCCGTTTCCCGTCGAACTTGAATACGGCCGGGACGGCTGGAAAATAAATTCATCCAGCGGCGCCGCCGGGTTCGCGCTGGAGCCCGAGCTGGCCGCGGAACTTTCCGGCCCGAATAAGATACGGCGCGAGCCGGCCGAATCGGCGGAGATCCCGGAAAAGCTGGTCTCGGCGGTCATCGCGGTCGAGGACAAAAGGTTCATGAGCCACCACGGCGTAGACCTCAGGGCCCTGGCCGGCGCGCTCTGGCGCGACCTGACCCGCCGCGGCGTATGGGGAGGCAGCACCCTGACGCAGCAGCTGGCCAAAAACCTTTTCCTTAATCCGCACCGCACCCTGCGCAGGAAACTGGCGGAAGCTTTCCTGGCCGTTTACCTCGAGAGGCGCTACAGCAAGCGCGAAATCCTGGCCCTCTACCTGAACCAGATCTACCTGGGGCAGGACGGCGCGGTGAGCGTGGCGGGCGTGAAGGCAGCCGCCGGTTTCTACTTCGGCAAGAAGCTGCCGGACCTCGACCTGGCGGAATGCGCGCTGCTGGCCGGCATGATCCGCTCCCCTTACCGGTACAACCCGCGGCGCGATCCCGACGCGGCCATCGAGCGCCGGGATTTCGCGCTCTCCCGCATGCTGAAGGAAGGCATGATAACCCAGGCGGAAATGACGGCGGCCGCGGCCGAGCCGCTGCGCCTGGCCGTGACCCGGTCCCGGCCGGAAAAGAACGACAACGCCTATTTCACGGCGGAGGTGGTGCGCCGCCTCCTCCAGCGGCACAGCGAGGACGAGGTGTTCCGCTACGGGCTTACAGTGTACACCACGCTGGACACCGAGCTGCAGGCCGCGGCCGCGGCCGCGGTACGCAAGGCCCGCTACGAGGCCGCGCTGGCCGCGCTGGACCCCGGCACCGGCGCCGTGGTCGCGCTCGCCGGAGGCACTGATTACACCCGGTCGCAGTTCAACCGGGCCACGCAGGCCCGACGCCAGCCCGGCAGCGCCTTCAAGCCTTTCGTCTACGGCGCGGCGCTGGAGGCCGGTTTTACCGCGGCCACCCTGCTCGACGACGCGGCGCGCACTTATATCAACCGCCGCGGCCGGTGGGACCCGCACAACTACGGCGGCGTTTATTACGGGACCTCCACGCTGCGCCTGGCGCTGGCCCGCTCGCTTAACTCCGCCACGCTGGACCTCGCCGGACGGGTGGGCACGGCGAAAATTAACGATTTCGCCGCGCGCCTCGGCATCAGCAGCCCGCTGGAGAACAGCCTGGCCGTGGCGCTGGGCGCTTCGGAGGTCAGCCTCCTGGAACTTACCGGCGCCTACGCCGCGTTCGACAACGGCGGCTTCCGCGTCGAGCCGGAGCTGATAACCGCCGTAGAGGATTCCTCGGGCGAAACGCTGGAATTCGGCAGCCGGGAGCGCACCCCGGTGATACAGCCCGCCCTCGCCTACCTGATGACCTCGCTGCTCCAGAGCGTGGTCAGCGAAGGGACCGCCTCCGGGCTGGGGCGGGTCTACGGCTGGAACAGGCCGGCGGCCGGCAAGACCGGGACCACCACCGGCGGCCGCGACGCCTGGTTCATCGGCTACACGCCCGAACTGCTGGCCGGGGTCTGGGCCGGCGAGGATTCCAACCGGGCCATAGGCGTGCTCGGCGCCGGGGACGCGCTGCCGATCTGGGCGGCTTTCATGGAAGCGGCGCTGGAAGGGAGGCCGCCGAAGGACTTCGCGCCTCCCCCCGAAGGGCTGGTCTCGAAGACGATAGACCCGGAAAGCGGGCTGCTGGCCGTGGCCGGCTGCCCGGTGCGGAAGACGGAATTTTTCCTGGCCGGAACGGAACCGGTCAAAAAATGCCCCCTGCATTCGCGCGGCCTCAAAGGCTGGTTCAAGAGGCTGTTCAAGATAAAATGACGCCCGGCACAGTTAAGCAGTGCCGGGCGCGGCCCTTCCTATCTATACGCCGGTTATTTTGAGCGGTGAAGGTATGACCGGTATTTATCCGGGTGTTTTAGGACGGTGTCCCTGAGGTAGGCGAACTGTTTTTCCATGGAGTCCCGGTAGAAATCCTTGTTGATCCGGTATCTTTTCCTGAAATGCGTCCGCACGTTCCGGTCTACGCCTTCGAGCGTGCCCGCGAGGCGCTTTTTGATGAACTCGGAAAAGCCCAGCGTTTTCCGGAGCAGTTCCAGCTCCGAGGAATAGCCTTTTACATGCCCTTCCCTGAACTCCCGGTAGAGCACCAGCAGCCGTTCGAGGTAGCACCTGGACGCCATCTGCCCCAGCAGGTCGGCGGCGCCGAGCATGAGGGCGACTCTCCTTTCGTCGGGGCCGGAGAAACTGACCTTTTCCAGCGGCAGCGCCATATCGGTGCACAGGATCATGTTCGCGGCGGCGCGGGCGTCCTTCGCCGGAAAACCGTTCCGGGCGAAATAGGCTTTGACGAAATGAACGCTGCGGTCGACGTGGGTCAGGGTATACTTGGCCCCGGTGCCCTTGCCGTCGTGAACGCTCTTGATGAACCCGGCGTCGTGGAAAATGGCGGCTATCAGCCCGAGCCTCGCCACGCGCACCGGCAATTTTTTATGGGAGGAGTTATAGCCGTCGACGATCCTGGCCATGGCCATCAGGGCGTCGGTGATATGCATCTTGTCGTGATAATGCGTATTGCAGGCGTGAAAGCCCGGGTATTTCCCGTCGTACAGGCGCAGGAAATCGGCGAAGACTTTCCTGACCGGCTCGAATTCGCCGACCGGGTAGGAATTGATGAAAAGATTCTTTACTTCTTCCAGGACCGCGGCCGGGCTGAACATATCCACCAGCTGCGAGAACTGCACGCTATCCGTTTTTTTCCCCATACATGAATTCTATTGAATTTTTAAGGCGTGCTCAACCCGCTGCGCCCGCTGTTAAGAACATTTCTGGCCATGTGAACAACCGCAGCCGCCGCTGAAGTCTTCCCGCCCCGCTGCGCGTATCGTCTCAAGGCCTTCGCGGCCTATCAGGACGGCGATGACCAGGGCCGCGGCCGAATCCACCCACCAAAGCGACGGGGTCAAGCTGTAAAAGGCGCTGCCTGCCAGCAGGACCACGGACAGTTTGATGCAAGCCAAAGAACAGTCGGCGTCTTTTTCCACCGTCGCGCTATCGAGCGCACGGGCGACGTTCTTCTTAGCCGACCAAAGATAGAACATGAAGCTCAGGCTCAGAAGCGAGATGATCACGCCCGGGATGGTCGTGTCGGGGCTGCCATGGTTAAATAATTTAAATGCCGATCCCGCGATCGTGCCGGCGCTAAGCAGGACGAAAAGCCAGCCGATGATCCTGGTCGCCAGGCGCTCGCTGGCGATAGCCAGCGGAGTCGAGAACCCGGCTTCGCCTTTGAACCGCCATAAAACAACGACCGCGGAGGCGACCTCGATAAAGCTGTCCGCGCCGAACCCCGTCAAAGCTATGGAATCTTTTTCCAATCCGAAATAGATCGAGACCAGGCCCTCGACGATATTGTAGCCGATGGTGAACCAGGAAAGCTGGATGGCCCGTTTCCGCAGGGCCGCATTTCCGATCGATACTTTCATTTTGTGTCCTTCCTGATAACTAAAATAAGAATCAGACCTCAAGCGCGCTGCTTAAACTATACTAAACAACAATACTCCGGCAAAACTGCCGGGAGAAAAATCCGCCCCATCGGAACCGCCCCGGGTTTTAGTATTATTAACGATGACAGGAAGTTATAGTGCGCTTATCGCAAAGGATCTCCTCTCCAAATGAACACGCCGCTCAAGTTCATCTTTTTAAAGCCCCGCAACCCCGACAATATCGGCGCCTGCGCCAGGGCTATGGCTAATTTCGGCCTGAATGAAATGGCTCTCGTTAACCCTTTCGAATCCGACTGGGCTGAAGTGGTACACCGCTGGAAGCAGGAAGCTTCCGTCGCGGCCATAAATTCCATGGACGTAATAGACTCCGCGCGCATCTACGAAAGCATCCCCGAAGCCGCCGAAGACTGTGAACTGCTGCTGGGAACCTCTTCGCTGCACCAGATAAAGCCGGAAAGGGACGTCATCCTTCTAAAAGACGCCGCGGACTATATCGCCGGGCGCGGGGTCAAAAAGGCCGGCATACTTTTCGGCCCGGAAAAGACCGGCCTCACGAAGGAAGACCTGTCGCTTTGCCACGCCGTTATAAATATCCCTACTCTGCCCAAGCAGCCGTCCATGAACCTGGGACAGTCGGTGGCCTTGGCCACCTACGAACTTACCGCGCGCCGCACAGCCGCCACGTCTTTTCCCCGGGGCAAGGTGCCGCAGGCCTCGACCTATGAGATAAGCCGCCTGACCGAAGAGATCTGCGAAAAATTGGAAAAACTGGGCTGCAAGACCGGGACTTACCAGGCAATGGCCATCAGCCGAGGCCTGCTCGACGCCCGCCTGACGAAGCCCGCTATGAGCATGCTCAAGCTTCTGCTCAGGAACGTATCCGCCTAAGACCGCCCTTTATCCCTCGAGCAACTATTTAACTACACACAGGGATATCGAGTTGAGTAACATCGATGCCCTTCACCAATTAGGTTCTCCCCCGACAGAGACCTCAACAAAATCCAGTTTACCGCGGGTAAAATGGGCGGTGAGATAATTATAAATGTATTCGCCTTTGAACTCGCCGCCGCCAGGCGCACGCGGTTTCCTGGCGCGTTCGATCGCCGAATACTCCCTGTAATTCTGGAACGAGTAAACGATCCAATCGACTGTGGTTTTGCCTGGTTTCCCTATAATTGAGATCAGCTGCGACTGAGTAAGGCCCAGCCGCAGTCCGTTCGAAGTCATGATCTCCCGTTTTAATTTCCGGGAAGAGGCACAAGATCCTCCGACGTGCGGGAAAACTCCGGAAGTAAGAGTAAATGAAGTAATTTTATCCGTGGGATTCTCAGGCCATCCGGCCTCCAAGGATAACTTGATCTTAGGGTCACTTGAGGCCGAATAGCAGATGGTATCCGGCTCCTGAGGGTCATTTGTCCGTGGTGAATTACTTGCCTGGCCCAGAATATGCTTCAAATCAGCGAAAGAGCTTTTATCTAAAGCCAACCCAAAGAGTTTTAGCGAGCCGCGCGGCAAGGCGCCGCTGGACGTTTCGACTCCTTCCAGCATTGTCCCGTCGGGCAGCTGATACCTTTCCTGCGCCCAGGCAGCAGGCGCCAGGATCATAAGCAGGAATACAAAAGACTTTATTTGGTTGATAAAACCCCCGGCAATTTCGTGTTTACGTCATTGACCAATCGTTGTTCATCCCTAGTCCAAGGCGTACTGGCTAAATTCTTGCGCACTAGCTCGTCATATTTACTTTCCTCTATATTTTGAGGCAAAACGCCGAAATCGAATTCAAAGCCATCGACCTTAGCGAAGGTTTTGATCCACAACTCGGTTTTAGTACACAGGAGCTCGGTTAATGCATCATTTGCTCCCTCCTGATATTCGACCGTATAAGTGTCAGGATCTCTTGAAATAGCGTACAGCCCCAAAAAACCATCCGCCCTGTTATTATTCGCTTTTTCGATCGCTTCCCCCAAAGCTTTAGCGGCTGCCTCGCTTTGTTCAGTCTCAAGCTTGATCTTCTCCCGCACCTCAGTACTGTTCTTCCGTTCGCATGCGACAATAAAGAAGAACGCGCAAGCAATAGCAAGACATCTGGTCATGGCGGATTTTCTCATCTTACAAGGCATAAATTGTCACGAACTGACCGACGGGCGCCGCATACATTCTGGGAGACTCGCTCTGAACAGGGGATCTAGGCACATTCAAAACCTGAACTTGTCCCATTTTCAGCCTATTGACCATCCACTCTATTGTTTTGCCCGCGTTTTTTGCGGACAAGCCGAATTTCCCGGTCAATTCTGCTTTCGCCACTGCATACAACGACCCCGCATTTTTACGGTCGTACACATAACTATTTACGGCTAGATCCGTTTTTGAGAACAGATTCCCGGGCAAGTCTGTCAGGTAGTACTCCTTCTTGCACTCCAAATACGTTTTGCAGCCCCCCGGCACATAACCTTTATCATTAAAGAACTTGTCCAGCCAGGTGTCATCCGAGGAATGCGTAAAAACTATCTTTTCCCTGGCAGCTATTGTCAGAGTCCATTTGAACGGCTTATTCCAGTTCTCGCCTTTAATATTTATACGGATCTCATCATCAAGCCCATCTCCGGTCACATCCATGCGTTTAACGATCTCTTCATCCACAGGTGACGATGCAACCGTTTCGACCTTGGCCCGATGCCGATTGGCAGGAATCCAAAACACTTCAAGAAACACCGCCCAGCAAAAGAGCAGGAATCCCAGCACAACGGCAGCTTTCAGGATATTGGACTTCGGCAAAATACGCATACCTAAATATACCAAAGAAAAAGACCCCGGCATAACTGCCGGGATCTTAAGTCAGACTTTCTTCCGCACGGCTTACTTAACGGCCGGCTTCCTCCTGACCAGCTCTATGAATCCGTGGGTATGCGGCTCGCCGTGGGAGTAGTCCCTCCGGGTCCCTGAAAGGGAAACGACATCTTCCAGGTGTGCAAGTTCTTTTTCGAGTTCGCCCGGTTCGAAATAATGCATCATAAGACCATTACTCCGCTTAACGGTATTTTTCTGTTTGCACTCGGGACACGGCTCTCCGGTGATAAAGCCCGCGTCCCGGGTTGAAAAAGTGCCGATATACAGGAAGCCGCCCGGAGCAAGGGCCTTCTCCAGCTTCTTCAAAACAGCGCGTACATGTTCGGCGGGGATAAATTGGAACACCCAGGCGGCTATTATCAGTGAATATTTGTTCGCCTCTAATTCCTGCTCTTCAATAGAACCGGTGATGGTTTTTATCCCGAGCTTTTCCGCGTCAGTTCTTTCTTTGCATTTGAGCGCTATTTCCGGGTCCTTTTCAAGCGCCTCCACGGCAAAACCCTGGCGGGCAAGGAACAGGGAATTCTGTCCGAGCCCGGCCCCGACGTCGAGAGCGTTCCCTTTCGGGACGGCAGGCAGAAATTTAAGCAAAGCGGCTTCCGGAAGGTCGTTGTAGGCCTTGTTCGCTCCGGAAAAGAAATCGGTCCACGCTGACTTTGAAGTTTCCATGATATATTCCCCCTTACTCTGCGGCAGCTGTTAAAAAAATGACAACCAAACTATACCAAAGAAAAAGACCCCGGCAAAACTGCCGAGGTCTTAAGAAAGCTGGCTCCCCCAACGGAACACAGCGGGTAACCACTTTGAGATTATAAGGGTATTGACTATTAATTGATACCGCTACCTTCCAGGGACTGGCTCGGGAGCCCCGAAAACGGATACCATATTTCATTCCAATGAAATAGTTTAACCACGACAAACATTAAGATTAAAATAAACCAAAGCCCCGCCAATACGACTAATTTGGCCTTCAGCCGGTTACCCTTCCCCCACACAATAAATCGCCTAATTCTTTCCATCTTTTTTTCCTAATTCATTAAGGATTTTCATCATCTCAGGATTCGGCTGTACGAATTCGGGCGGTTGCGCAATTTTAATCCAATAATTTTTACCAATAAAACAGGTTCCGACAATAAACCAAACCTCAAAACCAATCAAAACAATCGTCAGAAGAATAGAGAGATTCAATAGCCAATCTGCGATTATATAGAAAATCTTTTTTACCCTCTCGTTCATATAGCTTGTTTATTGGGACAGTGTATTCATACTAACGTCCGGGTTATTCTAGCAAATGACCGTGATTTGTCCCCCAATAAAAAGGCCCCTTATACAGGGGCCTTGAAAATTTCTCCCCCAACGGAACACAGCGGGGAACCACTTTGAGATTATCAGGGATATTAATTACTCGCAGGGTTAATCCTCTCAGATTCCTTGCGTTCAATTTCTTGCGCCGCCCTCTTTGCCTGTCTGAAAGTGTTAACAAGATGAACTCCGATCTGAATAACTCCGGCAAGAACAACGACAAGACTTCCTATATTTCGCTTTAAATCAGGGATTCCGATAAACCCCATAAAGAAATATATGACAACCGCTGCAAGCAGAGTGACCCCCAACCATACTCCTGTCCCATAAATTGCGATTTTAATAAAATACAATCGCAATTCTTTTGTTAGTTTAGACAAGGTTGCCATAGAAATAATCCCGAGGTTAGCATATCAAAAACTATACCAAACAAAAAGACCCCGGCAAAACTGCCAGGGCCTTCAGGAAAATTTCTCCCCCACCTGAACACAGCGGGGAACCATTTGAGGATAACGCGGTATGTTCAGATGAAGCGAAATGGCTGATTTAACGATTCAAAAGAATAAAATTATAAATCTTTTCCTTAAATCCTATCCCGGCAGGAGGCGGAGAAGCTAGATTGGCGAGTACTTTCTTCATATTCCCCTTAAAATAGCAGGAAGTTTCATTAACATATCCGCCGTTAAGCGGACTTATCGCAATGCTCGCAACTTTCACTCCAACAATATCAAAAGCCACGAACCCAACACGGACATCCAGGCCCCCGGCATCCGGCAAAATCTTTGTATTTATTAAAGCCTTGCGAATTAAATCAAGTTCAGGTTCCCCCTTAGATACAACCCGGGCCGGTGAATTTAAAAACAGGGTTGTAGGAGTTATTGCGCGAATGGTCGCAACGCCAAGAGGAATATAGAAAATCTCGATTTTGGAAATCCTATTGGAAGAGATCAATTCTGCTAGATTTGAAACAATTGCCTGTTCCTGCGGCAATTTACTGCCTCTGCCGTTTACAAGAAACAAATACACGCAAACACAGGCAGCCAATGCAACCGAGAAGAACATAAGAATATTTACACGATTAAATTTCATACATTAACTCCCCACGCTGTTTTAACTATACCAAACAAAAAGACCCCGGCAAAACTGCCAGGGCCTCGAGCTAAAATTTTCTCCGGGACTAGGATTCGAACCTAGAAAAGAGGATTCAGAGTCCTCCGTGATACCGTTTCACCATCCCGGAATATTTGTTATTATATATTTTTCCGGAGCGTAAGCAAAGTACTTGGGGGGGTCCTTGCAGGAATTATCGACGGAAATTACTGTAATTTTCCTTATGCTCGTCTTTAACGCCGCGTTCGCGGCTTATGAGATGGCGCTGGCGTCCGTGTCAAAACCGAGACTGCTCCATTTAAAGGAAAAGAACGTTCCCGGCTCGGCCTCAGCGCATTTCATGAAGGACAGGATGGAGGCCAGCCTGTCGCTTATCCAGCTCGGTATTACCCTGGCCGGGGCCGCGGCGGCCGCCACCGGCGGCGCCGGCATCAACGAATACATCGTCCCGGTCCTGAGCAAAAACCTTGTTTTGGAGAAAGGGACGGCCGAGGCGCTGGGGCTGGTCCTTTTCGTACTGCCCCTCAGTTTTATCACCATTATCTTCGGCGAGCTCGTCCCTAAGATCTTCGCCATCGAGAACAAGGAGTTCATACTTCTTAAGTTCTCCCCCTTCTTCAAGACTCTTTACCTGGCGTTCTACCCGCTGCTTTTAGCCTTCGAATCGATAATCAAGATCCTGATCGCTGCCGCGAACGCCGTCCTGCCGGCAAAGAAATATTACCCTGAAAAAGCCGCGCTGTCGGAACTCAGGCTGGCGGCCGCCCAGGCGAGGGACGAAAGCCTGATAGGGCGCATGGAGGAAAAGATCGTGAACGCGGCGGCGGCGCTTTCGCGGCGGAAGGTGGAAGAGCTCCTGGTTCCGGCCTCCGCCGTTTCCTACATCCCGGCCGCGCTGTCCCTGCCCGAAGCCCTGGTGCGCGCCCACATGGACCTGCACACCCGCTTCCCGGTCACAAAAAGGGAAGGCGCGCCCGAGGAAGTGATAGGCTACGTCAATTTCAAGGATATCGTCAACGCGCTGAAGATGAACGCCCCTTCCGCCGACGTAGCGGGGATAACCAGGCCGATAGAGAAGATCGCCGCCGGAACCACGCTGTCCAAAGCGCTTGAGGAAATGATCTCGAAGAATATCCACCTGGCGGTCATAACCGGAGGCGCCGGAGACGTATTGGGCCTGCTTGCACTGGAAGATATAATCTGCCAGATGGTCGGGCCGATCAAGGACGAATACGACCGCCTGCCTTCCTATCTTTACGCGGCCGGCGGCGGCCTGATAGCGGGGGGCGGAGCTGATATGGCGGAGATACTCCGGAAGCTGGAGCTAAAGCCCGAGACAGGGAACATTACCCTTGCGGCCTGGCTGGAAAAAGAGGCGGGCAGGCAGCCCCGCGGAAGCGAACTGCTGAAGTACGGGCCGCTGGAGATTATCGTCAGGAAAACTCGCAGGAAGAGGGTTTCAGAGGCGTTTATAAGAAAAGCCCCGCCCCGGCCCGCTATTTAGTAAAATATACACTTCGGGGCATAGTGAAATGGTTCTCACGCGTGCTTTGGGAGCATGAATTCCGAGTCCGATTCTCGGTGCCCCGATACAATCTCCCTTCACTTGATCCGCCTGGCCTCCAGGAACCGCGCCAAGCCTCGCTTTATCGCCCCGCCTACGGCCTTGCGGAACTCCTCGTCGAGCAGCTTGGGGCCGCTTTTCTCGATATCGCCGATCTCCAGCAGCACCCGGTAAGGGGCGTAGTTCACGTTCTCGTCCACGCTGTAGAAAGCCAGCCGCCCTGTCGCGGCGCAGCGGTAATCGTTGCGGCCGGTGGTGCTGTCCAGGTGCGTGCCCCGGTTTTCCAGATCCGTGGCTCGCGCTATCTCCTCGATAAGAATATTGGAGAGCTTGCGGTTCTCCTCCATCAGTATATCCCCGTCGTGAATATAGCCCCACAGAGCGTGCCGCCCGGTGCCCGAGTTATTATGCACGCCTATGAACACCAGCGGCTGCAGCGCGTTGGACCGAGACAGCTCCCAGGCGTAGCCGGAAAGCTTCCGGCCTTCCAAAGCGGAAGTATGGGCCTTCAGCGTGTTCGTGCCCGTGTCGGAGTGGTGCAGCCCCGGCTGCGGGTAGCTCCAGACCTTGTGCTCGTCGAAGTAGGGCGGCTCGCTCATAGCGTACTGCACCATCGCGTCGGCGGTTCGGGCCTCGTTGTAGTTCTCTCCGGTATCGGTCTGGTGCGAAGGCTGGAAGACCACGACCGGCTTAACCTGCCCGGCGCGGCAGAGCGCGCCCGGCAGTAAGAGAAAAAGAACGAGCGGCAGTCCTTTCACAAATTTCCTTTAGAGTCCGAGCAGGCCGCTCTTCAGCGCCTTGTCGGAAGGCTTAGGGCCGAGCCAGACCCGGAACAGAGCGTCGGCGAAATCCTTTCCCTCTATCTTCCCGGTGGTCTTGCCGTTAGCCTGCAGTTCCACTCCGATACCGGGCCTGTAGATGAAAAGCAGTTTATCCCCTTTCTTTACGTCGGGGATGAGTTTTTCGAACTTGGCGATGCGGTCTTTCAGGGCGGGTAGGACCGGGCCGGCGTTATTCACGAAGCCGTCGGCTATGGCCTTGGCCACGTCCTCGCCGCTTACGGAACGCAGGAAAACCAGTTCCATGCGCTTTACCTGTTCGGAGGAGGCTATCTCCATTCCGTCCCTGGAGGTTTTTTCCAGGTAGAGGCCGGCCACGTAAACTTTGAACACCACCTTGGTGCGCAGACCCATGCCGTTGAGCTCGAGTTTTTTTCCTTCGAACTGCATGGCCGCGGGCATGGTTATGCCTTTCAAGCTGACTTCCACTTCGGCCGCGCTGAGCGCGCAGGGCAGGGCCAGGAACATTATCATCATCGCGAGTTTTTTCATAGTTCTCCTTTAACGTTTACCGCCGTAAAAAACTTTCAGCCGGCCCGGGTCCCTGACGGCGCCGAAAGGGCCGCGCAGGAAATCGAGGGTCTGCGCCATGAGCTCCCAAAAGCCGTAGATGCTGAATTTCCGGCCCGAGCAGCTGTGCCGGGAGGAAGTGATTATCTCGAATTTCAGGCCGCGCGCGGCGCCCCAGCGCCGGAGAGAACGGGAAAGCTGCAGCTCTTCCCCCGCGTAAAGCAGCGGGCTGAAGCCGCCGACCTCCGTGAACCCGTCGCGCCGGCAGAAGATATAGGAACCGGCCGCCAGCCTTAGCGTCACGGAGATAAGGTTCCAAAGCCGGACCAGCACACGGCCCCACCAGGGCGGGAGCGGGTCTACAAGGGCCATCAGCGTGCCGCCGCCGCAGCAGGTCCCCGACTCCATGAGGCGCAGCGTTTTTTTCAGCGTGTCCGGCGACAGGCGCGAGTCCGCGTCGATAAAGAGCAGCCACTCGCCGGAGGCCGCGGCCGCGCCGGAGTTGCGCGCGCAGCCTATGCGGTTCAAAGGTTCGAAAACGGTTTTAACCCCGCGGGAAGCGGCCAGGGCCGCCGTGCCGTCCGAAGAGTTATTGTCGCAGACCACTACCTCGTGCTCCGTGCCGCCGGGCTGCGCGGCAAAAGCCGCGCGCACGCTGTCCAGGCAGGCGCCCAGGAGTTTTTCCTCGTTAAAGGCCGGGATGACCACGGAGACTTTCATCAGTAATAATTATAGAATAATATATATACTCAACAAGGCTTTTAGATTTTGTTAGGATATAGAATACTCCGACATATGGACGCCTCCTGTGAAATTCTCAACAGCGTTTATAACAGCCCTTCTGCTTATGCCAATACGCCTTAACGCAGCCGTGACAGCCGTACAAGCCCCCCGCTCCTGGACCATCGCTCATTTCCTTCCCGGGGATTTCAGGGATTTCCGGACGCAGAACCTGCTGCCCGCGCTCTTCCCGGCGGGCGTCTTCGCCGTCGAGGACCCGGCCAAACCGGCCATCCTCGCCTCCATCCCGCTCGAATCCGTTTTCCCCTTCGACGAACTGCTGCTCTCCGCGGACGCGGTCTTCCCGGGCGGCGGCGAACTGGAAGCCGAGGCGCAGGTAAAGACCCCGGATGGCTGGAGCCCCTGGTTCAGCTTCGGGCGCTATAACTCGGCCGGCGGCGGAGCCAGCTCCGGGCCCCAGGAGAACGCTTTCGGCAGGATGGACATCGACACTCTGAAGCTCAAGAAAAAAGCTTCCGCTTTCCGCTACCGCCTGACCGTGACCCCGGCCGGCAACAAATCACCGGTGCTGCGCCTAGCGGCCGTTTCCTACACCGATTCCCAGGCCGTTTATTCCCCGGCCGACGCCGCCGTAAAACCGGCCTCCTTTAAAGCGATAAAGCTCGCGATGCCGCGCTACTCGCAGATGATCCAGCAGGTGAACTATTCCGGCGACATCTGCAGCCCGGTCTCGCTCTCCATGTCGCTGTGCGGCCTGGGCCTTAAAGCGGAGCCGCTCGGGACGGCCGCGGCCGTGCTGGACTCCGCGCAGAATATTTACGGCAACTGGTTCTTCAACACGGCCCACGCCGGGACGCGGGGCCTTTACTCCTTCGTGGCGCGCCTGAACTCGCTTGAAGAGGCGCGCGCGTTCCTGGAGGCGGGAGCGCAGGTGATAGCCAGCGTCACCTTCGGCCCCGACGAGCTTAAAAATTCCCCCCTCAAAAAGACGAAAGGCCACCTGCTGGTGCTGACCGGCTTTAACGCCAAAGGCGACGTGCTGACCAACGACCCCGCCGCGCCCGAAGAAAAGACCGTGGAGCGGGTCTACGACAGGGCGGAGTTCGCGCGCGCCTGGCTCGGTAACAAGTACGGGACTTCCTATATAATCGCGAAAGACCTGAACAGGTTCCTGGCGGTGAAGGAAAAGGTGGCGGAACTTTATTCCATGCCGCCCGGCCCCGGCGCCGACGAGCGCGCCAAGCTGATCGAGAGCCAGCTGCTTTTCAACGAGCGGGTGGAACTTATAGAGGTTTCGGGGACCTGGGCCCGCGCCAGGGCCGCCGAGCAGACGAGCCTGCTGGCCGACAAGAAAACGCTGGCCCCCTACGAAGGCTGGCTGCCGCTCGAAAGCCTGGCTTTCAGCGTGCCGGCGCTTCCCAACGCCGTAATTAAGACCAAGACGGCCAAGTCGGGCGGCTTAGAGCTTTCGATGGGCGTGCGGCTGCGCGTTATCGGCGGCGCGGCTTTTACGTCTAACGGGCCGGCGCTGGCCCTGGCCGAGAAAGACCTGAACCGGCTGCCACAGCAGGCTTCCTCTTCGGACCTGCGCCCCGCCATCCTGAAGACGGCGAGGTACTTCCTGGGCGACAAATACTACTGGGGAGGGCGCAGCGCCTGGGGCATAGACTGCTCCGGCCTGGTCAGCCTGGCCTACCGGGCCTGGGGCCTGGAACTGCCGCGCAACGCCGACGACCAGTATTCCGCCTCCAGGAGCGTCAGACGGGAAAACCTCAAGCCCGCCGACCTTATTTTCTCGGCCGACAACGCGAAGCCCGGCCGCATAAACCACGTGATGCTTTACTCCGGCGGCGGCATGCTTATCGAGGCCACCGGCGACAGCAATTCCGTCAGGGAGATCTCCTTCGCGGAGAAATTCGGCGCCGACTTCAGCAAAGCGAAGAACGGCATGGTGTCGGGCGGCAAAAAGATCTACTTCAGAAAAGTCATAAATTAGCCCGTCCTTAAAGGGAGAGCGATGCGGTTTTTACTGCTTGCCGTTTTGCTTGGCGGCGCTTTCGGCGCCCGCGCCCAGGAACAAGCCCCGGCCGCCGGGGCGAAAACGCTGCTTTACGCCCATACGGGCGAGATAACCACGCTCGACCCGGTCTACCCATACGACGCCGTGACGCAGGGCATGCTGCTCAACGTCTACGAGACGCTGATCAGGTTCCGCGGCTCCAGCCTTACCGTCTACGAACCCCTGCTGGCCTCTAAAGTTCCGTCGGCGAAGAACGGCCTGGTGTCGGCCGACGGCCTGACTTTCACGTTCCCCGTGCGGAAAGGCGTCAGGTTCCACAGCGGCGACCGGCTTACTCCGGAAGACGTGAAGTATTCCCTGCTGCGCTTCATGTTCACGGACCCCCCCGGCGGCCCGGCCTCGCTGCTGCTGGAGCCCGTCTTCGGCCTGGCCTCCAGCCGCGGCGCCGGCGGCAAGCCCGCGGTAAGCAGAGCCGATTTCGAGGCCGCGGTGAAAGTGCAGGGAGACAGCGTGGTGGTGCGCCTCAAGCGGCCCTTCGCGCCCTTCCTTTCCATCATGGCGCGCTGGTCCTACGTCATGGACAAGAAATGGTGCGTCGCCCGCGGCGAATGGGACGGCGCTTACGCGACGCTGCCCTCTTTCAGCGGCCGCCCGAAAGAAAGATCGGGGCTTTTCAAAGCGGCCAACGGCACCGGCCCTTTCATGGTTTCCGGCTGGGACGCGAATAACAAGCAGGCGGTGCTTGACGCCAACCCGCGCTACCGGGGCGGGGCCCCGGCGCTGAAGCTCGTGACAATGAAGACCGTGCAGGACTTCGCCTCCAGGCGCCGGCTGCTCGAGTCCGGCGGCGCGGACATAATAGACCTGGCCCGGCAGGAGGAGCCGCAGGCGCGGGGCCTTGGCGGCGTGGTCCTCTACGACGATCTGCCGCGCCTGGTCACCGACCCGGTGTTCTTCTTCACCTTTCATATCAACCCCGCGGGCAACCCGGACATCGGCTCCGGGAAACTCGACGGGCAGGGCATTCCGCCCGACTTTTTCGCCAGCCCCGAAGTGCGCAAGGCTTTCGAGCATTCTTTCGACTACGACGGTTTCCTCAGGGACGGATTCCAGGGCAAGGCCGCCAGGGCGAAAGGCTCTATCCCGCCGGGCATCGCCGGCTACGACCCGTCCGTCCCCGGCTACGACTTCGACCGGGACCGCGCGGCCGACTACTTCCGCAAGGCTTACGGCGGGAACGCCTGGAACAGGGGCTTCAGGTTCACGCTCACCTATAATACCGGCGACGCCGCGCGCCAGCTGGCCTGCGAAACCCTCAAGCGCGGGGTGGAAGCCCTGAACCCGCGCTTTCACGTCGACCTGCGCGGCGTGGACTGGCCCGTCTACCTGCAGAAGTCGCAGAACCGCATGATGCCGCTGTTCACCCGCGGCTGGACCGGCGACTATCCCGACGCGCACAATTTTATTTTCCCCTTCTACCACTCGAAGGGGCGCTACGCCGCCGCCCAGGCCTATTCGAACGCGTCCCTGGACCGGCAGATCGAGGCCGCCGTGACGGAAACCTCGCCGGTAAAGCGCGCCGCCCTGTACGCCGCTATCCAGCGCGCCGCCTACGACGACGCCGTGCAGATCTACACCGTGCACCCCCGCGGCCTGTACGCCGCCAGGGACGACCTTAAAGGCTTTTACGACAACGCGGTATTCATGGGGATATATTTCTACCCGCTCAGCAAGGGCGGCAAGGAGCCATTATGAGCATTGAAGCTAAAGTGAACGGCATTTTCCCGGCGGCGGCGGACATACCGAAAGAACACCGCGTCACGCCGCTCGAGCAGAAGGAATACCTGGTGAACGGGAAGATCAAGAGCTGGGCGGGCGCCCGGCACGAAGTCCTCTCGCCGGTAAGCCTGCGGGGCAAGAACTGGGCCGAGCGGGTGCGCCTGGGGTCTTACCCGCAGATGACCCCGAAAGAGGCCCTGGAAGCCCTGGACGCGGCCGTCAAAGCTTACGACGAGGGCAAGGGCCTCTGGCCCACGCTCAGCGTGGAAGCCCGCATCGCCCACATGGAAGACTTCGTCTACCGCATGAAGGAGAAGCGCGGCGAAGTGGTGAAGCTGCTGATGTGGGAGATAGGCAAATCCCTGGAGGATTCGCAGAAGGAATTCGACCGCACGGTGGAATATATCGTCGACACGGTTAGCGCCATGAAGGAGCTGGACCGCAACTCCTCCCGCCTTTCCGTTACGCAGGGCATCATGGCGCAGGTAAAGCGCGCGCCGCTGGGCGTGGTCCTGTGCATGGGCCCCTACAACTATCCCCTCAACGAAACCTTCACCACGCTCATCCCCGCCATCCTGATGGGCAACACCGTCGTGTTCAAGCCGCCGAAGTACGGCGTGCTGCTGCACCGGCCGCTGCTGGAAGCTTTCCGTGACGCTTTCCCCAAGGGCGTGGTCAACACCCTTTACGGGGCGGGCAGGGAGATCATCGGGCCGATCATGAAGACCGGCAAGGTCAACGTGCTGGCCTTCATAGGCTCCAGCAAGGTGGCCGATATTTTAAAGCAGCAGCATCCCAAGCCCCACCGCCTGCGCTGCGTGCTGGGCCTGGACGCCAAGAACGCCGGGATCGTACTGCCCGACGCCGACATAGACCTGGCCGTGAGCGAAACCCTCACCGGGGCGCTGTCCTTCAACGGCCAGCGCTGCACCGCGCTCAAGATCCTCTTCGTGCACCGCTCGGTGCAGAGCGAGTTCATCGAGAAGCTGGTGACCGGGCTGGAGGACCTTAAGCTGGGGATGCCCTGGGAACCCAAGGTGAAGATCACCCCGCTGCCCGAGGACGAAAAGATCCCTTACCTGGCGGAAGTGATAGCCGACGCGAAGAAGCACGGCGCGAAAGTGATCAACGAATGCGGCGGGCTTTCGAACGGCAACTTCGTCTACCCGGCGGTAATCTACCCGGCCAGCGAGAAGATGAGGCTGTGGCGCGAGGAGCAGTTCGGCCCCGTGCTCCCCGTTGTCCCGTTCGACGACATCAAGGAACCCCTGAAATACGTGGTGGACTCCGACTTCGGCCAGCAGGTCAGCGTGTTCGGGCGCGACATGAACAAGATAGCCCCCATGCTGGACACGCTGGTGAACCAGGTCTGCCGCGTGAACATCAACAGCCAGTGCCAGCGGGGGCCCGACGTGCTCCCCTTCACCGGCCGCAAGGACTCGGCCGAGGGCACGCTGTCCGTCTCCGACGCGCTGCGCGTGTTCTCCATCCGCACGCTGGTGGCGGCCAAGGATTCGGACGCCAACAAGAAACTTTTTCGCGGCATCCTGCGGAACCGGAAGTCCAAATTCCTGTCGACGGACTTCATACTTTAAATTCGACGGAGATAATTCCCATGGCCAACAAGAACCTTCCCAAGATAATTACGGAGCTGAAAAAAGCCTATCCCGACGCCGACTGCTCGCTCGACCACAAGAACGCGTTCCAGCTGCTGGCCGCCACCATCCTTTCGGCCCAGTGCACCGACGAGCGGGTGAACAAGGTCACCCCGGCCCTTTTTAAAAAATACCCGGGCCCGGCGGAAATGGCCGCGGCGCCGCTCCCGGCCCTGGAGGAACTGGTGCACTCGACCGGTTTCTACAAGAACAAAGCGCTCTCGATCAAAGAGGCCTCAAGGGAGATAACGGAGAAGTTCGGCGGGAAAGTGCCAAGGACGATGGAAGAGCTGCTGACCCTGCGCGGCGTCGCCCGCAAGACGGCCAACGTCGTGCTGGGCTCCGCTTACGGCATTGCCGCGGGCGTGGTGGTGGACACGCACGTGAAGCGCGTGGCCTTCCGCCTGGGACTGACCAAAGAGACCGACCCTGCCAAGATCGAGCAGGACCTGATGAAAGCCCTGTCCAAGACCGACTGGATCTGGTTCGCGCACGCCCTGGTGCTGCACGGCCGGGCCATCTGCGACGCCCGCAAGCCGCTCTGCGAAAAATGCCCCCTCGACAAGCTCTGCCCGAAGAACGGCGTAAATAAATAAGCCGCGGCGGGCCGCGGCTTATTCTCACTCTCCGGTACGGCTCAGAGGTTGGTGATATCCTGGAAGATGATCCCGGCGCCTATAACTTTGCCGTCCACGCCCTTGATGTTGATGGAGCTGTAGCCGATCACTTTTTCCTTGCCGTTGATCTTGCACTTGAATTCCTGGCGGCGCACGGTCTTGCCCTGCTTCAGCACGTCGCCGATGGCGCCGACGATGTCGGGGCAGAGCTGGAAGAGCTCCACCACCGGCTTGCTCAGGTATTCCTGGCCCACCTCGAAGATCTCGGAAGCCTTGGGGTTGAAGAAAATTACTTTTCCCTCCATGTCGGAACCGATGAAGCCGCCGGAGAGGTTGTTGATGGTGCTCTCGCCCTTCAGGTTGAGCTGTTTTACGGTAGCCCCCAGTTTGCTTATGTAAACGTCGCGCGCCACCAGCGCGGTTATCAGCCCGGCCGCCTTAAGCTCGTCGTCGGTGAAGGCGCCGGGGATAGAGTTTATGAACTCCACCACGCCCAGCAGCTCGCCGTTGGCGATGGCGGGCACGGCGATGACGGTCTTGGTCTGGAAGCCGGTCCCCTTATCCACCTTCTTGGTGAACAGCGGGCTGTTCTCGGCGTCGTTTATCAGCAGGGATTTCCGGGATTCCGCGCAGAAACCCACCACGCCCTGGTAGCCGAAACTGACGCCCACCAGGTCTCCCCCGACGGGGCCGATGCTCTTTTTAAAGGTCAGGCGGTGCTTTACGTCGTCGGCTTCGAAAAAGCTGGCGGCGTGGCAGTTCACTATGCCGGCGCCGCGGCGCGCCAGGTATTCCCACAGCGCGTCCTCGCCCTTGGCGCCCTCGGCGGGCAGGTCTTCGGCGAATTTGGAAAGGAACTCGAGTATGTCGCTCATTTTTTTACCTTTTTCGCGCCGGCCGTCCGGGCGGGAACGTTGAAGAATCCGAGCACGCCTTCAGTGATGGAGCCGGCCAGCACGTCCTGGAAGGCGGGGCTGTTAAGCAGCTCTTCCTGCCGCGGGAATATCATATAGGCGCTTTCCACCAGCGCGGCCGGCATCCAGGTCATGCGGGCCACGAGATAGTCGCCGTAGCGCAGGCCCTCGTCGGGCAGCGGGAGATTTTTAAGGTAGGCGCCGTGGATGGCGGCGGCGAGGCCGAAGCTGTAGCGCTGGTAGTAATAGACGGAAAAGCCGCGCGGCTGGGCGAAAGGGTCCTCGCCGTCGCCGATGGCGTTGTTGTGGACGCTGATGAACAGGTCCCCGCCCAGGTCTTTGGCGGCCTTGGGCCGGTCGGCAAGCTCCACCACCTCGTCCCCCGTCCGCGTCAGCTGCACGGCGGCGCCCAGCGCCGACAGCTTCGCGCTGAGTTTGAGGGCTATGTCCAGGTTGACGTTGGACTCGAACGTGCCCATCGGGCCGATAGCCCCGTCGATCCAGCACTTCTGGGAATTCGGGATGAGCGTATGCAGCGCGCTGTAACGAAGGCCCTTGATAGGGATAAGCCGGTTATCCGAGCATTTAAGCATGGTGGAATGGCCCGGGTCCAGGACTATGTTCACGCCGGACAGCGGCTTGGGCCAGGTCAGCGCGGCTTTAGGGCGGGAGCGCAGGTCCACCTGCATGGACCTGGAGGAATTCGGGTAGGAGATATTGTACCCCCAGAGCGCCCCGGGGTCGGTCTCGAAATCTATCTCCACCTTATTATAAGCCGCCTGGCGGAAAACGACGTTCTTGACCAGGGTATCGGCGGAATCGTAGACCACGGTATTGGTGTGCTGGCTGGCGTAGTAAAGGGTCACCCGCAGGCCCCAGGGGTACGCTTCGGCGGTGTAGGGGAGCCTGTCAGAAAGAGCGATCACGGCGGAGGAGCCGAAATCGGTTTTCTTAAGGCGTATCGCGCCGGTTTCGCTGCCGTAGGAGAACGGGAACTGCGCCCCGGAGGGCTGCACTTTAGAGTCGTCGATCCAGCCAACCTCGTCGTTCGTAAGGTTGATCCGCCGCTGGCCGTTAACGCGGCCGGCGGAGACCAGTTTCACGCCCTTGGGCAGGAACATCATATAGCCGCCGTCCGGGGCGTTCCTGAGGATGGCGGTATCGGTGGAGGTTTCCACCAGCACGGGCTGCCTGGGGAATTTTATCTTCCCCTTTGACCTGGCCGAAGCGCCGTGCGCGAAAAGCCCGGCCTTGAACCTGGCCGCGAGTTCGCCGCCGGAGCCAGCTTCCTGGTCCTTTACCCTGTACGAGGCGTAATACCTGCCGGAGCCCTGGGGAACCTCGGCCATCGGGAGGTCCTTGAAAGTCCCTTCGAGAGAACAGACCGCCTCGCGGGAAGGCGTGCCCGCGGCCGTGATCCTGAGGTAGTCCCCGCCCGCGACCTCGGCGTCCGAGGAGTAGGAGGTAAACTCCAGCCTGAGCGTGCCGGTGGACGGACCGCCCTCCGCGGGCTGGCGGATCTTCAGCGAGCGCTGCGCGGTGGTCCCGTCCTCCAGCGCGCCGATGAACGAAAAATCTCCCGGAGTCACCGGCAGGTAGGCGATGAAGCCGCCGTTGGAGTAGACGTCTATCTTTTCCCCGTTTATGGTGAAGGCGGCGGTGGACGGCGAAATATTGCCGAAGACGAAAGTTTTAGTGACCGAAGGGAGGGAAGCGCCTTCGGCGGGATAGACGAAATTTATCTGCCCCGCGTTAAGCGGGAACACGGAAAGGAGGACTAGGACGACGGCGTTTGCGATACGGTTCATATGGTTTCAGGAGGCGAAGCGGCTTATTAAAGAAAATGAAATATAAATTCAATAACGTTCAGATACAATTATAATATATTAGCCATTAAAGCTATGAACAAATCGCCCCTGCTCTCCCTGCTCGCCGCGCTCCTCTTCCCGCTCAACGGGGCCGCCGCTGATTTCACCTCCGTGCGCCCCTGCGCCAGGGCCAACGCGATGGGCACGGCCTTCAGCACGGTCACCGGCGACGCCTGCGCCGTATTCTACAACCCGGCCAACCTGACCACCCTGGAGAACATGGAGGTGCGGCTGGAGACCGCGCGGAGGCTGGTCCCCGGCGCTCCCGAGGGAGAGGTTTCCCTCGCCTACATCCGCCCCGTCCCCGACGAAGAGAACAAGGTGGCGGGCCTTGGTTATTTTTCCGCGCGCCAGAAAGGCGGCCTGGCCATGGACTCCATGGTCTTCAGCCTGGGCAACCGCACCGTGCTGAAATACCTGCAGAAGCCCGTTTTTTACGGCATGGGCGTGAAGATAATGAGCCTGCGCGGCCTCGAAAAAAGCCACCTGGGCCTGGGCATGGAAGGCGGGGTGCAGCTTGAAAATTCCTCCGGGCTCAGGACTTCCCTGGTGCTTTCGGACGCGCTCTTCGGCATCGGGAAATCCCTGATGACCATAACCTTCGGCAACTCCTACCGCATCAAGAACACCACGCTGCTCGCCGACCTGCGGGCGCGCGGCTCCTATTCCGAATTTTTCCTCGGCGCGGAACAGTCGGTCTTCAACGGCCTGCTGCAGGCGCGCGCCGGCAAGGGACTGGCGCTGGGAGGCGGCGATTACCTGGCCCTCGGCGTCGGGATAAACACCCTGCCCTGGACCATCGACCTGGCCTGGTCGCTGCCCTGGGGCGGCTACAACGAGGATTTCGGCTACTACGGGGTCAACGTGGGCTACCGCTTCGGCTCCGTCACCTTCAGCGAAAAGCTGGTGGGCGACGCGGCTAAGGAGGCCGAGACCCTGAAGACCCAGATCGACGACCTGCGGACGCAGCGGGCGAACCTGGAAAGTTCCATCGCCACTTACCGCGTGAACAAAAGCATGGCCGAAACCGACCTGACCATGATGCAGGGCCGCATGCGCGAGCTGGAGACCAATATAAAGGAACTGCAGGTGCAGGCGCTGGAAGCGCTGTACAAGAAAGAGAACCCCAAGCCGGTCAAAGTTTACGTCCCCCCCGCGCCCGAGCGCTGGCCCAAGCTGCACAAGGCCGCGCCCGGCGAAACGCTGCGCTCCATAGCCTCCAAATATTACGGGAACCCGGCGCTGTGGGAGAGGATCTACGAGGCGAACGAGAAGAACGTCTCGAAAGGCCTGCCGGTGGAGGGCGCGGTGTTCACCATCCCGGCCCCGCCTTCGGAAAACAAATAATTTTATGTTCAACACGATACAGGTCATCTGCGCGTCGGAGAAAGACCGGACCATCCTCAGGGGCATCTTCAGGAACCTGGGCGCGGACGCCGTTTTTTCCAACGACCTGAACGACGCGCTCTCTGTTTTCGAGAAAGCCAGGCCCGCCGCGGTCTTCCTCGCGGACGGCGAGGAGCCGCCCGCCGAGATACAGCTGCGCGAGCTGAAGCGCACCGCCCCTTTCATCCCCGTGATCCCCCTTTTGAAGCGGCGCGACGCCACGCGGGCCGTGGGCCTGATGAAGGCCGGCGCGCTGGACTGCGCGCAGAGCCCCTGGACGGAAGAAGAGCTGCGCCCCCTGTACCGCAAGGCCCTGCGCCTCAGCGGCACGGTCATCGAGCTGGATTCGTCGGCGCTGCGCCGCAGGCGGCGGGCGCTGGCCCTCGCCCTCGCGGCTTTCCTCGGCTTCACCGGTTTCGCCGGCGGGCTCTATTACGGCTTTAAAAAATATTCCCCCAACGCGCCGCAGCCGCACAGCTTCTACCTGCCTTACGCCCATCCCACCGGGATAGTGGTCAAAAAAGATTCCGTGCTCATCAGCGACTGGTACAGCCAGGGGCTTTACGAGCACAACATCGGAAATTTCGGCATAAAGCGGGTCACCAGCCTGCCCGAGCTCACGCCGGTGGCCATGACCGCCTCCCAGGACGCCCTGTGGCTGGCGGGGACTAACGGCGTGATAGAGAAGCGCCTGTTGGACGCCCGCTACACTTTGGCTTCGAAGACCGCCGCTTTTTCCCCGCCGCCCGACAGCATCTGCTTCGACGGGCTCTATTTCTGGACCGCGAATTCGCGCACGGGCGCGATAGTCAAGCGCATGCCGGGCGACGCTCTCGCCGAGCTCAAAACTTTCAAGTATCCCGGGCAGAAACTTTCCGCGCTTACCTGCGACACCCGCTTCCTGTGGGCGGCGGACGCGGGGCTGAAGGGCCTCGTGAAGATGTCCCTGGACGACCCGGAGCGGATCATCTCCAAGACGGACCTGGACGTTTACTTGTCGAGAACGCTTAAAATAACCGCGATGGCGTCCAAGGACGGGATCCTCTGGTTCACCGGCGAGGACGGGGACAAGGCCCTGGCCTTCTATAAAAATGAACCGAAATAGGACCGACAACCTCATCCCGGCGGTCATCAGGACCGCGCTGGACCTGCCGCCCCTCTGGGGCAGGCTGGCCTTCCTTTCGCCCGGCGAAGCGGAACTGGTCAGCCACTTCGACCTGCCCGAGGGGAAGATGGTGGCGCTCACTTTCGAGCTGGGCCGCGCGCCGTTCGAGGACATCCGCGCCCGCATAAAGAAAGCCCTGCGCGACGAAGACGGCTACTACAACTATTCCCTGCTCTTCCTGGACCCCGTCCAGTCCGGGCTCATCAGGTCCGCCATAGCCGAAGCCGCTCCCCCCCGCTGAAAGAAAGCCCGCCCGTCGCGCCCGCTTTTGCCCCGCGCGCAAAAGTGGGTATAATCTAGGTATGCAATTCACCCGTTTCCGCATCGTGCTCGCCGCCCTGCTGCTTTTCACCGCCGGGGCCGGCGGTTTCGCTTATTTCAAATACAAGAAGATCTCCAATTACCTGGTAAGCCAGATCAGCGGGCAGGCCGGGAAAAAACTGGGCCGGCAGATCAGGTTCAGCAGCGTCTCCTTCTCCCCCCTCGAGGGCGTGGTGATAAAGGACGCCTGCGTTTCGCGCCGTCCCGATTTTTCCAAAGGCAGTTTCTTCTGCGCCGCGAGAACCGTGATCCGCCCGGAATTCGCCGCGCTGATGAAGAACCAGGTCTATTTCTCGAAGATATCGTTCGAAAAGCCGGTCCTGAAGGTGCGCGAGAAGAACGGGGTGTGGGATTTCGCCGACCTGCTGGCCCTGCTGCCCGAGACCGAAAAGGGACTTTACCTCACCTGGAACGCCAGCGAACTCTCCATGACCGGCGCAGCGCTGGAAGCGGACCTGGAGACCTCCGGCCTGTCGCTGGCCCTGGAGAACGCCGACATTTCGCTCCGGCATTACTCCTCCTACGGCGGCAACTACGGCCTTTCGGCCGAAGGCCTGGTGAAGACCGTGCTGAACGGCAAGCTGCTTTCGGCCGCGGTGAAGCTGAAGACCGAAGCTAATTTCGATTACGACGGCCTGTCCTCCACCAAGGGCGATCTCCGGGCCGGGAACATCTCCTACGGCGCGATGACGCTCGAGAACATGAATACGGGCTGGAGCCTTTTCAACGTCCGCAAGCCGCTGGCCGAAAAGAACTATTCCGTTACGTTTAACGCCGAGAACCTGCTCATTCCCAGCCATGAGAATTCGGTGCGGGACGGGGTTTCCAGAAGCCTGGCGCTCTTCTCCGCCGCCATGGGCAAGCCTACGCCCAGGATCGAGGATATCGAGATGTCGTCGCTTAAAGCCGCTTTCCGGCTGGACAATTCCGCGCTGGCGTTCAAAGACCTCGCGCTGCGCACGAACTTCATGGACCTGGACGCCGGGCTGTCCATCGACGGGCCCGCGAAAACGGCCGAGGCGTTCCTCGACGCGGCCATCGGCGGCAACAAGATAAAGATGTCCGCTTCCGGGCCGATGAGCGCGCCCGAGCTGAAGCCCATGCTTTCGGCCACGCTTTCGGTCAAATTGAAAGAAGCCCTCTCCGGCCTGGAGAGCGGCGTCCTGAAAACGTTTCCCATCACAGGAGAATAAAATGTCTAAAAAAGTCATCGTCATCGGTTCCGGCCCCGGCGGCTATCCCGCGGCGCTGCGCCTGAAGGAACTGGGCGCCGACGTCACCATAGTGGAAGCCTGGGATTTCGGCGGGACCTGCCTTAACCGCGGCTGCATCCCTTCCAAAGCCTTCCTCGATACCGGCCACCGCGCCCACGCCTTCGAAGGGCTGCGCAAGCTCCTCAAAGACGGCTCCGGCGTGAACTTCTCCCCGGCCATGCTGGACTGGGAGAAGGTGAAGGCGCGCCGCGCGGACGTGATCGCGAAACTGCGCGGCTCGCTGGAAAAGCTTTTCCAGGCGAAGAAGATAGAAGTGATCCGCGGCAAAGCCGCTTTCTCGGGGCCGAACGAAGTTACGATCGCCGGCCCGCAGGGCGAGGTCAAACTGACCTTCGACGCGGCCATCCTCGCCGCCGGCACCAGGCCGAGCTTCCCCCCTATCTTCAGGGATTTCCACGAGGAACTGACCGACTCGGACAGGGTGTTCGACCTGCCGCGACTGCCGAAGTCCATCCTCATCGTCGGCGGCGGCGTGATAGGCCTGGAATTCGCCTGCTTCTTCAACGCCATAGGCGTCGAGGTAAGCGTGCTCGAGCTCCTGCCGGAGATCCTCGTCGGCGAGGACCCCCAGGTGACCCGCGCGGTGCGCTCCTCTTTCGAGAAGCGCGGCATCAAGTTCCACCTAGGCAAAAAGACCTCGGCGATAGAGATCTCCGGCGGACTTAAGACCGTGACGCTGGAGGACGGAACGAAGCTGCAGGCCGAAGAGATCCTGGTGGGCGCGGGCCGCGCGGCGGACCTGACCGGCATGGGGCTGGAAGCCATCGGCCTGGCCTGGGACAGGAAAGGGGTCAAGGCCGACCCCGGGATGCGCACCTCCGTCCCGAACGTTTTCGCCGTGGGCGACGTGAACGGCATCTCGCTGCTGGCCCATTCCGCCACCCGCCAGGGCGAGATAGCGGCCGAGAACATCATGGGCGCGGACCGCGCTTTCGACGCGGACATCGTGCCGCGCTGCGTCTACGCCTGGCCCGAAGTGGGCTCGGTGGGACTGAACAAGGCGCAGGCCGAGGCCAGGGGCCTCGCCGTAAAGACCTCGCGGGCCTTCTACCTGGGGATAGGCAAGGCGGTGGCGACCGACGAGACCGAAGGTTTCGTGCAGCTGGTGTTCGACGCCGCGGACGAGACGGTGCTGGGCGCGCAGCTGGTGGGCGGGCCGGCCACGGAACTGATCCATTTTATCGCGCTCGCCGTTAAGCTGAAGCTCAAGCGCAAGGACCTGAAAGAAATAATCTACGCGCACCCGACGATGGCGGAAGCGATCCACGAGGCGCTTCACAAGTGACCATCAAATTGCTTTCCTGGAACGTCAACGGCTACCGCGCCGTCATGAAGAAGGGCTTCGGGGATTTCCTGCTTTCGGCCAGGCCGGACGTGCTCGGGCTGCAGGAAGTCAAAGCTTCCCCCGACCAGCTGAAGCCCGGCGAAATGGGGCCGGCCGGCTACCGGTCCGCCTGGAACCCGGCGGACAGGAAAGGCTACAGCGGCGTCGCCGCTTTCTACGCTAAAGACCCGCTTTCGGTCACGAACGGGATCGGGGACCCGCGCTTTGACCGCGAGGGACGGGTAATAGCGCTGGAATATCCCGAGTTCCACCTGCTGAACGTCTATTTCCCCAACGGCGGGCAGGGCCCCGAGCGCCTGGCCTACAAGCTCGCTTTCTACGAAGCCTTCCTCGCGCGGATAGAGGAGCTGAGGAAAGGCGGCAAGGCGGTCATCTTCTGCGGCGACGTGAATACCGCCCACAACGAGATAGACCTGGCCCGCCCGAAAGAGAACGTCGAGAACTCGGGCTTCATGCCCGTCGAGCGCGCCTGGCTGGACAAGATAACGCGGAAAGGCTGGGTGGACACTTTCCGCGACAGGCACCCTGAACCGGCCCAGTACACCTGGTGGGATTACAAGACCCGCGCCCGCGAAAGGAACGTCGGCTGGCGCCTGGACTATTTCTTCATAAATAAAGAAAAAGCGCCTTTGGTCAAAGACGCTTTCATCCTGCCCGAAGTGCAGGGCTCGGACCACTGTCCCGTCGGGATAACCCTGGACCTGCTCAATCCTTAGGATAACTTACCGAAATTATCTCGAGCTGGATGTCGCCGGTCTTGCGCGCCAGCATGATGTGCGCGCCCGGCCCGGCCCCCAGCAGGGCGCCGGCCAGCGGCGAGCCCCAGTTTAGTTTGCCGGCCGCGGCGTCGGCCTCATCCTCCCCCACTATCTTATATTCGCGCACCAGCCCTTCGGGCTCCCTTACCGCGACGGTGGCGCCGAAGCGCACGTCTTCGGCGGCCAGGCCCCGGTTGTCCACGACTATGGCGCGCTTTATCTGCGCCCCGTAATATTCAAGGTCCAGCTCGGCCTGGCGCAGCGCGAGGCTGCGGGGCTCGTCCAGGCGCTGCTTGGACACGAGGCCGGCCCGCAGCCAGGTAAGTTCGGAGACCTTGGCCTTAAGGCCGTCCAGCCCGGCGGGCGTGACGTAATTGGGCTTCCCGCTGGGCTGCCTTTTAACAGGCTCGCCCGGGTCCTCGCTGTCGTCTTTAACGAACGCTCTGCTCATAGGTTCACGCTCAGGAGATCTTTCCGGCCGCCGGCGGCTCAGGAGCTTCCGACTTCCAGCCGGAGATCCTGCGGATGAGGAAGCCGGACCCGTAAAGCGCCGCCCCGGTAAGCAGCAGGCAGAAGATGCGCACTACGGTCGGGGCCGAGGCCGCGTCGTAAAGCAGCGCCTTCCCGGCGGCGAAGCCCAGGACGAACATGGCGGATTTCGCCATCACTTCGTCCCTGCGGCTGAAGGCGAAAGCGATCACTGCGACGGCGTAGATCAGCCACGAGGCCGAAACCTGCAGCGACCCCGCGTCCTTGGTCAGCCTGTAAAGCCCCAGCACGGCGAGCAGATGCGCCGCGCCCAGCAGCGGGCCGTATTTTTGCGCCCCTAATTCCGAGCTCTTCAGATCTATCAGCAGCCACAGGCTCCCGAGGGCGGAAAAGGAGACGACCAGCCATTGCAGGTCGTAGCCGGCCAGCAGGTGGGAGACCATGGACAGGTACTCCAGCAGCATGACCACGAAAAGGGCCAGGGCCGGGATGCGGAACGGGCCGTTCGTCTTGGGGTCGGCCAAGCCTGTGCCCGCGACGGCCATCCCGACCGCGATGACGACGAACAGCCAGGGCCGCGCGTCCGCGGGCAGCAGCTCGAGATAGAAGGAATGGAAGCACACCACGGTGACGAAAGCCAGGACCATAGGCTGGCTGCCCAGGCTTTCTTCGGGGTACATTTTTTTCGCGGCCAGGTACACGCCCAGCAGGAGGGCGGCGAAGCCGAGGGAAAGCCAGGGCGCCAGGCCCGGGTGGATGCGGTCGATGAAATAATATTCCATCGCGTAAAAGAACATGAGCAGCGGCAGGAAGAGCCACGACTCCCTTTCGGTCAGGGGCTTGCGGTTCTGGCGCGTATAAAGGTAGGTCCCGGCGGAAAAGATCAGGAAGTGGAGAGACAGCATGCCGGCGATGAGCGAGTCCCGCCCTAGGGCGAGGCCGAGGAAACCTGTCATCATGATCGCCAGATACGCCGAGACCAGGGTCAGGGTGCGGGATTCCAGCCAGATAGAGATAACGGAAAAAGACACCGAACAGAGCAGGAAATAATAGACCGTGAACGTGGTTTCCGCGCCCAGGCTCAGGATCAGCGGCGCGCAATAGGAACCGACCGCGGCCGTAACCGGGTAAATATCCTCCCTGATCCTGGTGTAAAGCCAGACGCAGAGGCCCGAGACGAGGCTGGTCATGGAGATGGCGGATTCGAAGTTGAGCAGGCCGTAAAGCCGGTGAGCGGCGAAGACGGTGAGATAAAGGACTATGATGCCGGCGCCGGGAAGCAGGCTGGAATATTCGCGGTCTTCCCCCGCCAGCGCGAAACCGGCGGTGATCAGGCCCAGCCCGAACAAGACCGCCAGGCCTATCTGCCTTTCCGGGGTCAGCCAGCCCGAATCTATGGAAAGCTTTATAATGAAAGCGGCGGCCAGGACGAAACAGATGACGCCGACGATGCCGAGCCAGTTCCCGGACCTGTCCTTCGGGACGCGTGGGGGAGCCGCCGCGGCCGGGGCGGAAGGTTCAGAAACGGCGCGGGCCGAAACCGGGGCGTGGTACTGCGGGGCGACGGGAACGGGAGGCGGAGGAGGAGGGGCGCCGGCCTCGCGCGGAAGATGCAGCCATTCTTCCATCCTGGCCAAACGCTTTTCTATCGCATTGAGCCGGGCTTCCGACCTTAGATTCTCTTCCAATCCCATTACGCCTCCCAAGCTGCCTTTAACTAGAGTTTTCATATTATGGGAATTACAGGGAGGCTAGTCAACGGCACGGCCCTCGCCTTGCCCGACCTCGCTTATATTTGTTATAAATTTATATACCTTTCTCTCAAAAATCCAGCAGGAGGAACTATGTCTACCGCAACTACCATACGCCGCACCGCCTTGAACGAGACCATGAGGAAATACGGCGGCAAGATGGTGGACTTCCACGGCTGGGAAATGCCGATACAGTTCGCGGGCATACTTAAGGAACACGAGGCCGTGCGCAAGTCGGCCGGCATCTTCGACGTCTCCCACATGGGCCAGGTCTTCGTGACCGGCGCGGACGCCTTCAAGCTTCTCCAGAAAATAAACACCAACGACCTGCGCAAGGCTACGCCCGGCAAAGGCGTCTACTCCCACGTCACCAACCTCAACGCCGGCCTGGTCGACGACATCATCGCTTTCTGCCTGGCCGCCGACCGGTACCTGGTAATAGTGAACGCCACCACCTCCACCAAGGACTACGAGTGGTTCAAGAGTCAGGCCGAAGCCGGCAAGATGCGCGTCAAAGTCGAGAACAAGAGCGACGATTACTCGATGATAGCCGTCCAGGGCCCGAACGTGCCCAAGATGTTCGAGACCTTCGCCCCCGAAGCCCTCAAGCTCCCCCGCTTCGGCATAGTGGAGAAGGACATCATGGGCCAGCACTGCTACGTGAGCCGCACAGGCTATACCGGCGAGGACGGTTTTGAAGTCACCGCTCCCCACTCCATAATCAACCAGCTCTGGGAGCAGATGATGGAACTGGGCAAGCCCTACGGCATAGTGCCCTGCGGCCTGGGCGCGCGCGATACCCTGCGCCTTGAATCCGGCTACCTGCTCTACGGCCAGGACGTGGACGATTTCCACACCACCTACGAGACGGGCTACGGCTGGGTGGTGTCGCTGGATAAAGGCGATTTCAACGGGCGGAGCATCCTCGCCGAGCAGAAGGCGAACGGCGTGAAGCGCCGCCTTACGGGCCTGACGCTGACCGGCGGCGTGCCCCGCTCCGGCTGCAAGATCTTCCTCGACGGCAAACAGGTGGGCGAGCTGGCCAGCGCCACTTATTCCCCCACTCTCAAGAAGGGAATAGGCGTGGGCTACGTCACCCCCCCGGACCTGAAGCCCGGGACCCCGCTGGAAGTGGAGATCCACGGCAAGCGCGTGAAGGCTGAAGTCACCCGCGTGCCGTTCTTCAAGGGCACCGCCTTCAATAAAGGAATAGGGGCCTGAACTGAATTTCGGATTTTAAATTACCAAGGAGATCATAATGCCTAAACCCGAAGAAGTTAAATATACCAAGACTCACGAGTGGGTGCACCTCGGCGCGGAAGCCGCGGTCGGAATTTCGGACCACGCCCAGCACGAGATGGGCGACGTGGTGTTCGTCGAGCTGCCTAAAGTGGGCCAGAAGCTCGAGAAAGAGAAGCCCTGCGCCGTCGTGGAATCCGTAAAGTCGGCTTTCGACATCTACGCCCCGGTCTCCGGCGAAGTCACCGCCGTCAACGAAGCGGTCACCGGCGACCCGGCCGTCCTGAACCAGTCCCCCCTCGACAAAGGCTGGATGTTCAAGATGAAGCCGTCCAACCCCGCGGAAGGCGAAACCCTTATGGACTGGGCCGCCTACCAGGAATTCGTAAAGCAGGCAGCGCACTAGATCGATCAAAGAATCGTGCGTCGGGAATCGGGAATCATGGGACTTAGATCCCGTATTCCAGATTCCCGATTCTCGATTCCCGATTCCAGACTCTCTATTTCCCCAGGAGCCCCCATGTATATCCCCCACACCAAGAAAGACAAAGAGGAGATGCTCAAGACTATCGGCGTCGCCTCCTTCGAAGAGCTGGTCAAGCAGGTCCCCGCCAAGTTCCTCTGGCCCAAAATCAATTTACCCGCGGAAAGCCTCGACGAGGCCCAGTCGGCCGTCCGCATGGCCGGACTGGCGAACAAGAACTGCCGCCCGCTGAGCTTCCTCGGCGCCGGCGCCTACGAGCGCTACACCCCGGCCGCCGTCAAGGCCATCACCTCCCGCACCGAGTTCCTGACGGCCTACACGCCCTACCAGCCCGAGGCCAGCCAGGGCACGCTGCAGGCCATCTACGAGTTCCAGAGCACGGTCAGCGCGCTCTATGCCATGGACTGCGCCAACGCGTCGATGTACGACGGGGCCAGCTCCTTCGCCGAAGCCGTCCGCGCCACGGTGCGCGTGACCGGCCGCAAGAAGATCGTCTATTCCGCCGGCGTGAACCCGCAGTACATGGACACGCTGAAGACCTATTTCGCCCATTCGCCCGAATACACCTACGTGAAGGTCCCGATGAAGGACGGCGCGATGGACCATGCCGCCCTGCCGGCCCTGCTCGAAGGCGCGGCGTGCCTCGCCGTGCAGACCCCCAACTTCCTCGGCCTGATCGAGAACATGGACGGCGTCTCCGACCTGGTCAAGAAGGCCGGCGCCCTGCTGGTAGCCGCTGCCGACCCGGTCAGCCTCGGCATCCTCGCCGCCCCCGGCGAATACGGCGCCGATTTCGCGGTGGGCGAAGGCCAGAGCCTGGGGCTCCCCCTCGCCTACGGCGGCCCCTACCTGGGCCTGTTCTCCTGCAAGAAGGAGCACGTGCGCCAGATGCCCGGCCGCATAACCGGCATGACGAAAGATAAGGACGGCAAGCGCGGCTTCGTGCTGACGCTGCAGGCCCGCGAGCAGCACATCCGCCGCGACAAGGCCGCCTCCAATATCTGCTCCAACGAAGCGCTGTGCGCGCTGGCCGCTACGGTCTACTCGGCCCTCTACGGCCCCGAAGGCCTGAAGGAACTGGCCGAGTCCAACGCCGGCGCCGCCGCCTACGCCGCCGAGCGCCTCTCGGCGATAAAGGGCTGCTCGCTCAAGTTCAAGGGCCCGTTCTTCAACGAATTCGTGCTCACCGTGCCCGGCAAAGCCGCCGCGCTGCGCGAGAAAGCCCTGGCCCGCGGCGTCGACATCGGCCTGCCGCTGGCCCCCCTCTTCCCCGAGCTCGGCGAGACCCTGCTGGTCTGCGCCACCGAGACCAAGACGGAAGCCGACATCTTAAAACTCGAAGCCGCCATAAAGGAGGCCCTATGACCTGCGCTCCCAAGCTCGACAACCGCCTCAGCATCGAGAAGTCCGACCCCGGCCGCCGCGGCCTGTGGTGCAAGAACCCGCTGCGCGCGAAGGCCAACGTGCCCGCCGCGCTGAAGCGGAAGTCCCCCCTCAAGCTGCCGGAACTCTCCGAGTTCGACGTGGTGCGCCATTACACGCGCCTGTCCCAGCTGAACTTCTCGGTGGACACGCACTTCTACCCGCTGGGCTCCTGCACGATGAAGTACAACCCGCGCTTCAACGAGGAGGCCGCCGCGCTGGAAGGCTTCGCCGCGCTGCACCCGCTCGCGCACGACACCTGCGCGCAGGGCACGCTGGAGCTGATCCACGACCTGTCCGCCCGCCTGACGGAACTGTGCGGCCTGGACGCCATTACGCTGCAGCCCGCCGCCGGCGCGCACAGCGAGTTCACCGGCCTGCTGCTGGCCAAGGCCTATTTCGAGGCCAAAGGCGAGACCCGCACCGAGATCGTCTGCCCCGACTCCGCGCACGGAACCAACCCCGCCACCGCGTCGATGATGGGCTTTACCACCGTCAACATCGCCTCCAAGCCGGACGGCCGCCTGGACGTGGAGGAACTGAAGAAGCATATCGGCCCGAAGACGGCCGTGCTGATGCTGACCATGCCCAACACCCTCGGCATCTTCGAGAGCAACATCGAAGCCATAGCCAAAGCCGTGCACGACGCCGGCGCGCTGTTCTACATGGACGGCGCCAACCTGAACGCCCTGATCGGCATGGTGAAGCCCGGCGACTTCGGCGTGGACCTGATGCACCTGAACTTCCACAAGACCTTCTCCACCCCGCACGGCGGCGGCGGCCCCGGCGCCGGCGCGATAGTCTGCAGCAAAGCCCTGGCCCCCTTCCTGCCCGTGCCGCTCGTCAAGAAGTCGGGAAGCGGCTACGTTTCCGACTTCGGCGACGGCCGCTCTATCGGCAAGGTGAAGGCCTTCTTCGGCAATACCGGCGTGCTGGTGCGCGCCTACGCCTACATGCTGGCGCATTCGGCGGCGGAGTTCGGCGACATCGCCCGCTGCGCCATCATCAACGCCAACTACGTGCGCTCCCTGCTGATGGACATTTACCCTTCGTACTCGAAGGAGTACTGCATGCACGAATGCGTACTGACCCCCGGCAAGGACATGACCGACAAGGGCCTGAAGACGCTGGACGTGGCCAAGGGCCTGCTGGACCGCGGCTTCCACGCCCCGACGATCTACTTCCCCACCATCGTGCACGAAGCGATCATGGTGGAGCCGACCGAGACCGAGTCCAAGGCGACGCTGGACGAGTTCGTCGCCGCGATGCGCGACGTCCACGACTCCGGCATAGCAGACCCGCAGGCTTTGAAGGACGCCCCGCACACCATGCCGGTGAAACGGCTGGACGAAGTGCAGGCCGCCCGCCAGCCGAACCTTCATTGGTAAAGAAGGGAAAAACGGGGAAGTTCACCACAGGGTGGAGCGAAGCGACACAATTCAACTGTATCTAACAGGACACAGAGAGGGATGAGGTAAGAGGAGAAAAGAATAGAACAGGCTGGGATAGAAAAGAATAACAGTTCCGCTTGCCAAACCACTGATTTTTATTTTCTTCTCTGCGGTTACTCCTCCCCCTCTGTGCCTCTGTGGTGAATTCTTTTGCAGTTAGTTCTTTCGGGTTTATCATATGGAAAAAGGATTGATAATCGAAACACAGCCGCTCGACGTCTACGGGCAGATGGCCGCCGACGAGGCGCTTTGCGAGACCATGCCCGCGCCGTACCTGCTGCGCTTCTATAACTGGAAAGAGCCCGGCGTCACTTTCGGCTACTCCCAGCGCAGGAAAGCCGTGGCCGAAGCCATAGCCGCGGCGGGCTGCCCCATAACGGCCGTCACCAGGCGGCCCACCGGCGGCGGCATCGTCTTCCACGAGACCGACCTCACCTTCTCCTTCATCTTCCCCTCCCCCGGCGCTTTCTTCGAGCCCGGCAAGACCTACGACAGGCTCCATCGCGCCATAACCGCGGAGTACACCCGGCTCGGGATAAGCTTCGACCTGCTGAACGAAAAGACCAAGGACTACGCGGTGAACGACCCGGTCATGAACTGCTTCGCCAAACCGGTCAATATGGATATTTTGTATAATGGTAAAAAAGTACTTGGCGGGGCGCTGCGCAAGTTCGGCGGCCATATGCTCTACCAGGCCTCTTTCCAGGCCCCGGACGCCCGCTCGAACGCGGCCCTGCACAGGAACGCGGTGATCAAAGCTTTAGGCGGGGAATTCGGCCTGGAATGGGAAGCAGCGGAGATGCCGGAAGGCGCGCGGGAGAAGACGGGCGCGATAGCGGACGCCAAGTACCGCACCCCGGCGTGGAATGAAAGAATATAGCGACTAGGAGAACCGATATGATAGCTTTCGTACTTTGCAAACTGGTGGCCGGCCTCGAACAGAAAGCCGTGCAGCAGATAAAGAACGTCCGCGGCGTGAAAGAGGTCTATATGACCTTCGGCGGCTGGGACGCCATCCTGGTGACGGAATCGGACACTATCGATAAACTGAGCGGCCTGATAGTGCGCGAGGTGCGCGGCATCCACGGCGTACAGACCACGGAGACGCTGGTCACCACCAATATTTAAGCTGTTCCGGGGTTAAAGGCAACGAAATGGAAAACTCTTTCGGATTTGGCAGGCCGGCCGACAAGCTGGTCCTGATAGTCGACGACGACGATTCGGTGCGGGAGCTCATCGAGTTCATAGTCAAGAAAGAAGGCTTCCGCATAGAGAAAGCGGCCGACGGCGAAGAGGCCCTGAAGAAGGCCCGCGCCGTCAACCCAGACCTGATACTGCTGGACCTGATGCTGCCGAAATTCGGCGGCTTCGAGATCCTGCGCGAGCTGCAGAGCGACGAGACCGGCGGCATCCCCATCGTCATCATCACGGGCCGCTACACCGACCGCTCCACCTCCGACATGATAAAGCAGGAGCCCAACGTCAGGGATTTCATCGAGAAACCGGTGAAGCCCCAGATCCTGGTGGCCCTGATGCACAAACTCCTTAAAACCCAGCCCGCGCTGCGAAAAACGGGGTTCTGACCGATGTCCCGGACGCTTAGCCTTAAGCGCCCGGCGGCCTGGATCGCTCTGGCGGTCCCGGCCTTTTTTTTATTGGCCGCCGGCGACCTGGCGCTGCGCTCGCGCGGCGCCCTGCTCAGGGCCGAACGGGAAGAGGCCTGGCGGGACAACCCTGCCGCGAAGGCCTCCTACTTCGAAGCCAGGTTCGCGCGCGAAACGGCCGGCGAGAAAGCCGGCAAGGCCGCCCCCGGAACGGCTCCCCGGGAGACCGTCCTGAACGAAACCGAAAAAGAATTCCTGATATCCGAAAGCTCCGCGAAAATGGCCTATATCTGGTACAAGACCGCGGCCGAAGATTTTTATTTCCCGATGAACCCCTGGGCCGCCAAAGCCAGGGCCAGGCTCCCGGCGGCGCTGGCCGCCTGGCGCGCGGAACTGGCGGGCAAAGGCGTAAAAGCCGAGGATTGGATGCTGAAATAGAGGAATGCGCGCCATTAAACCCCTTATCGGCATAGTCCTGGCGCCGGCGGCACTGGCCGCGGCCTGGGCTACGGCGGCGATGCTCGCGCCGGCGCTGGGCAGGTTCGGCGTCACCTTCCCCCTCCTGGCAGGCGCGCTGGCCAGCCTGCTGTTCCACTGGGGCGGCTTCGGGAAGCGCCTGTACGTCACCGCCCACGAGCTGACCCACGCCCTGGCCGCGCTGTTCAGCGGGGTGCGGGTGCGGAAGATCTCTGTAAAGAAGAACAGCGGCTACGTGCTGCTGGACTCCACGAACACTTTTATTTCGCTCGCCCCTTACGTCATACCTTTTTACACCCTCGCCGTCGCGGCGGCCTATTGGCTGGCGGGGCGCTTCTGGAACGCCGCCCCGCTGCGGCCCTGGTTCCTGGCGGCGGCCGGCTTTACGCTGGCCTTTCACCTGCTGCACACCACGGACATACTCGCCGGCCCCGTGCAGAGCGACCTGAAGAAAGCGGGCGGGCCCGTATTTTCCATACCGCTGCTGGTGCTCCTTAACTGCCTCGGCCTGGCCGCGGCCCTTAAACTGCTGTTCCCGGGGTTGATCAGCCTGCACGCCTACGCCGCTAAGGTGACGGCCACCCAGGCCGCGGCGTACCGGCATGTCTGGGAAGCGGCCGCGTACGCTTATATTACTGCTAAAATATATATACTCGGGTTCAATCAGACATGAAACTTTTCAGACAGATAATAATCAGGATAATTTTCCTGCCCCTGATCCTGGCGGCCGGCATAGCCGCCACCGCGCTGTTCACGCTCAGGATAATGTTCACGCCGGAAGACCTGAAGTCCATAGTTACCGACCAGCTGCAGGTAGCGCTGAAGCGCCCCGTGCAGATAGAGTGGGCCAGGCTGTCGGCGACCGGGGAGATCAAGATCAAAGGCATCAGGGTCACCGAGCCCGGCCCCGAGACCGTGGACTTCCTGAAGGCGGAGTACGTCTACGCCACCTACCGCCTGATGCCGCTGCTGAAGCGCCGGCTGGAGATCGACAGCGTGGTCCTGGTCTCTCCCAGCATAGAGCTTATCAAGCGCGCCGACGGGACCTGGAACTTCGCGGATATTTTTTCCTCCTACAGACAAAGCCACGGCAAGACCATCCTCAGCGAGATGGACGAGGCCGAGATCAAGGACGGCCAGCTGTCGGTGAGATACATGAAATCCGGGGTGCGGCATTCTTTCGAGAATTTCAGCGTCACCCTCAAGGATTTCAAGCCCGGAGCGGACACGTCTTTTTACGCCTCGGTCTTTTTCAAGAGCACCGCTTTCAAGCGTCCCCTGAGCGGCAGGCTGTATACGGAAGGAACGGTGAACTTCGCCGGGTTCAACTGGGAAGAGGCCGAGATAAAGAACCTGCGCGCCGACCTGACGCTGCTTACAAAGACCATCAAGTTCACCGGCGGGATAAAGAATTTCCACAGCCCGGCGATAACGCTGAAAGCGGAAACCCCCTCCTTCAGGAGCGGGGACCTGGCTTACCTGTTCACCTCGCCCATGGCGTTCGCCGCCCCGCGCTCTTCCTGGGACCTCAGCGCCGTCTTCACTTCCTCGAAGACGGCGGAACTGCGCCTGCATACCCTCCCCCTGAACATAAGGGCGGAGGGCTCCTTCGACCTTTCCAAGTCCACGCTTTCCTACGCCTTCTCCATCTCCGCTCCGCCGTTCAGCCTGTCCCAGCTGACGCGCTACGGGACCGTGCTCCCGGTGGCTAACCCTTCCGGCAAGGCCCAGCTCCGCCTGAAGCTGGTTTCGAAGAACGGGAGCCCCTCGCTCTCCAGGATGTTCCTGAACACCGCCGGCGCTGGCTTTAAATACCGGGGGCTGACCGCGTCCGGGCTGGACCTGTCGGCCCTGCTGTCGGAGAACTTCGCGAACAGCTACGCCACGGCGTCCGGCGGGAAGCTGACCCTGGGCGGCGGCAGCCTGAGCGGCCTGAAACTCAAGACCGAGATCTCTAAAGACGAGCTGATGTTCAACTACGCCGGCAAATTCAACGGCGGGCCGGTAAAAGGCCGCGCCGTGGTGCGGCACCCCTTCACGGCGGAAAGGACCGTGGATTTCACCGGCTACTCGGCGAACCTGCTTTTCTCCGAGGTCAAGAACCTCATCCTGGACATCAAAGAGCTCCGCGGGCCCCGCGTCGGCATGAAGGAAGTCGACTCCCAGCTGGCCTGGCTCAAGACCCTGAAGAACTCCATCCCCATAGGCTACTCCTCCTTCAAGCTGCTCTACAAGGCCGACAAGTTCAAGCATGAATATATGCAGGCCTCCGACTTCTACGTGGCCGCCGCCCTCAAGAACATCACCGGCGACATCACCGGCATAAAGGGAGACATCTCCATAAAGTCCGGGGCCGGGACCTTCTACGACGTCCAGAAAACCTCCGAGCAGGACCGCATCTTCTATATCTTCTCCATGCCCCTGCGTTTCATCTTCCAGATGAACCGGCGCGGCGCGCTCAAGTTCGGCACCAAGGTGGACGACGTCTCCTTCAATTCCATCGGCGGCGACTATTCCATGAACCAGGGGAAGGTCGAGATCAAGAACTTCTACATGGACGGCAAGGAGTTTTCCGCCACCGCTTCAGGGCAGCTGGATTTTTCTAATGAAACCATGAACGTAAAAATTTATACAATATCAGGGAAGTATGATTCGATGGGCAGCCTGCCGGAGGCCCTCACGGACGCGAGCGGAAAACCGGCGCTGGCTTTCATAATAACGGGCAAGATGACCAAGCCGGAGTTCAAAATGATAAGCCCCAAGCAAAGCGGGGCCACCATACAGGAAGCCGCCCTTAAGGGCGTGGCCATAGATTTCGCCAGGATAAACAGTTTCTCAGGAGGAAAGCAATAATGTCCAAACTAGGAAAATTTGACGTGGTGGGGCTGCTGCAGGAGCACGGGGCCATTTTGAACGGCCATTTCCAGATCCCGTCGGGGTTCCACACCCAGACGTACATCCAGCCTTCCCTGGTGCTGCAGTACCCGCACCTGGCCCAGAAGGTGGCCAAAGAGATGGCGGCGAAGTTCCCGATGGAAATAAACGTGGTCATCTCCCCCTCCGTGGGCTCCATGGCCATCGGCCAGGAAGTGGCCCGCGTGAAGAAAGCCCGCTCCATCTTCACCGAGAAGATCAACGGCGTGATGGTGCTCAAGCGCGATTTCAAGATCTCGGAAGGCGAGCGCGTGCTGGTGGTGGACGACGTCCTGAACACCGGCCGCCTCTGCGGCGAGGCCATCAACCTCGCCCGCGGCTACGGCGCGAAGGTCATTGGCGTGGCGGCGATCGTGGACCGCTCCACCGGGGACCTCACGCTGAACGTGCCGGTGCGCGGCCTGATCTCCTATCCTCTGCAGCTTTTTCCGCCGGATAACTGCCCGCTCTGCAGGCAGAAGCTCCCGCTGACCATCCCCGGCTCGACCGGCCACCACTCGCACGGCCAGGACTAGCGTAAGCCGCCGCTGAAGCGATCGGCAGAAACTTATTCCGCCGGTTGCCGCCGCTATTTTCTTTATGAAAACCAAGTGCATCGCCCTGCTTTCGGACTTCGGAACGCACGACCCCTTCGTCGCCACGATGAAAGGCGTCCTGCTTTCGAAAGCCCCGGGCCTGTCCATCATCGACATCACGCACCAGATCCCCCCGCAGGATATCCAGACGGCGGCGTTCTACCTGATGGCGGCCATGCCCTATATGCCGAAGCACACCCTGTTCATGGCCGTCGTGGACCCGACGGTGGGCACGGGGCGCGGAATAATCTGGGCCCGCACGGAGAACTACCAGTTCATCTCGCCCGACAACGGCCTGATCAGCTGGGTGGAACAGAAGGAAAAGATACTGGAAGCGCGCTTCATCAACAACTCCTCGCTCTTCATGGAGAACATCAGCTCCACCTTCCACGGGCGCGACATCATGGCGCCCGTCGCGGCCGCGATCGCGAAGGGGCTGCCGGAAAAGAAGATCGGGCCCATCTTCAGCGAATACCGCCGCTTTCCCTTCCCCCTCCCTGTGAAAGCCGGCAACAGGATAACCGGGCAGGTTATCGCCATCGACCATTTCGGCAACGTGATCACGAACATCAGGCGCAACTACCTGAGCGCCAGGGCGGTATTCAATATCGCCGACCGCATGCTGAAAGACCTCAAGCTCACATACGCCTCGGTCCCGGAAGGGGAAGCGATGGCCCTCATAGGGTCTTTCGGTTTCCTTGAGTTCTCAGTGCGGAACGGAAGTTTCGCCCGCGCTTTCGACGTAAAGATCGGCTCCCCCGTGGAAGCCATAGTCTCGCTAGACGAGTAGCAGTTAAAAATTATGAAAAACCTCACACTCCGCGCCGGCGCCGTAAAACGCCGGGCCCAGGGCCATCTCTGGGTTTTCTCCAACGAACTCGAACTGGTGGATACCACCATCCCCCCCGGCACCATCTGCGGCCTGGTCTACCCGACCGGAAAACCGGCCGGCGTGGGCTTCTTCAATCCGAAGAGCCTTATAGCCATGCGCCTGCTGGTCCAGAACACCCTGGAACTGCCCAAGGACTTCCTGAAGGACCGCCTGGCCGCCGCGCTGGACTACCGCGAGGCGCTCGGCGTCTCGCGCGCCTGCCGGGTCTGCTTCGGTGAATCCGACGGCCTGCCCGGGCTGGTGGTGGACCGTTTCGGCGACGCCGTGGTGGTGGAGATACTCTCCGCCGGCATGGAACTGCTCAAGGACGAGATCACGGCCGCCCTCACGGACCTGCTGCGGCCCCGCGGCATCTTCTACAAGAACACCCACCAGTTCCGCGAACTGGAAGGCATCAAGTCTTACGAAGAGACCGCTTTCGGGGTCATGCCCGAAAAAGCTCGGATCACCGAGAACGGCCTTGACTACTGGGTGCCCATGGCCGGCGGGCAGAAAACCGGCTGGTACTTCGACCAGCGCGAGAACCGCGAAGCCCTGGTGCCCTTCTTCAAGGGCCGCAAGGTGATGGACCTCCACACCTACCTCGGAGCTTTCGCCATAACGGCCGCCAAGGCCGGCGCCGAAGCCGTCTGGGCGGTGGACTCGTCCGAAAAAGCCATCGAGATCGCCGAAGAGAACGCGGCCCTCAACAAGGTCGAGAAAAAGATCATCTTCAGGAAGGAAAAAGCGGAGCGCATCCTGGAAGCCCTGGAGTCCGGACAGCTGCCCGAGACCCCGGACTTCATCCTGATCGACCCGCCCAACATCGTGCGCAACAAGAAGCACCTGCCGCAGGCGCTTAAGATGCTGGGCCGCATGGCCGGCTCGGCGGTGAAAGCCCTGCCCCGCGGCGGCTACCTGGCGGTCTCCACCTGCTCGCACCATATCTCCCGGGGGATGTTCATGGAAACCCTCTCCGGAGCGGTGTCCAGGGCCGGCAAGAAGGCCATGCTGGTGGAACTGCGCGGCCAGGCCAAGGACCATCCCATCCTGATCAGCATGCCCGAGACCGAGTACCTGCACTTCGCCCTGCTCAGGATAGTATAAACCTGAAGCGGCTTAAAAATAAGAAGGGCCCCGAAAGGGGCCCTTCTTGCGTTCCGGCGGCAGCCGGGCTAAATTATGCTCTTAACGACTTTGAGGATCTCGGCCTTGCTGGAAGGCTTCGTGATATAGGTTTTGGCCCCGTAGCTGATGGCCTGCTGTATTTCGTTGATGCTGCCCTCTACGGTAAGCATGACCACGGGCACGGTGCGGGTCACCTTGTCGGACTTGATCTGCTTGCAGGCCGTGAGGCCGTCCATCTTGGGCATGTGGATATCGAGCATCACCAGCGCCGGCAGTTCCTTGCGGGCCATCTCGACGGCTTCCACGCCGTTCTCGGCCTTGAGCACGGTATAGCCTTCGCGTTCGAGCATGCTGCTGAGCATCTCGAGCATCTCGGTATCGTCGTCGGCTATGAGGATCTTATTGTGGAGGGGCATAAACCGGGCTCCTGAAAACGAAATTTGCCGCGGGTTGGGATCGAACCAACGACACCTGGTTTTTCAGACCAGTGCTCTACCACTGAGCTACCGCGGCAAAATGTGGTAAGTACTGCGCTTTCAATAATAGCATTTTTTGAAAACGCTGTTAACCGTCTATTTAAGTTCGAGCACGTCGTAGAGGCCCGGGCCGTAGGAGATGAACTCCACCTTGGGATACGGGTAGACGGCGCAGACCTTCTCGAGAGTGGAGAGGAATTTCTTCGCCTCGCCGGTGAAACTCTTTATCCCGCGCGAAATGTCCGCCCCTTCCAGCAGGTCGATGTGGGTGACCGCCAGCCTGGTGGCGGAATTTATGCTCACCGTGTGGCGCGCCACGTCCATCTCGAACTCCCCCACCCGGCGCAGGCGGCCGCTGACGCTGCCTACCTCGCGCCCGGCGGTGTGGTACTTGTTCAGGGTGGTCTTGTCCTTTACCTCTTTGGACACCATGCCCGGGCCCACGCGCGTGACATAGGGCTTGAACACGGCGTAAACCTCTCCGGCGTATTTAGGGCCGAGGCCGGCCTCGCCCATGAAGGTGGAGGCGGTGGTGTCGCGCGAGGTTACGTAAGGGTACTCTCCGTGCAGATTGGAAAGCTTCATGCCCTGCGTACCCTCCAGCAGCATGCGCGAGCCTTTCGACAGCGCCTTGTTCAGCAGTTCCGGAACGTCCTTTATATATTTCCTCAGGCGGGGCTCGTCCTTGGCGAAGCGCAGCTTCTTGCGGTCCACCCTGTCGCGCACGGCGGCGCCCAGGCCGGTGCCCACGCTGCCGATCTTGCCCATCATGCGGGCGTCGGCGCGCTCGGCCGCGGTGTGGCGCGGTTCGATGATCACGGCGTGGGGGTCGATGATAAGGCGGTTTTCCGACCGGGTAAGCTCGATCTCTTTCTCGAGCCAGTCGGTTATGATATAGGTGCCGGCGCCCAGCACCAGCTTGGTGCGCTTGTTCACGAACGCGCCGGGCATGGTCTTGAGCGTGTAGATCTTATCGTTGAAGAAGATGGTGTGCCCGGCGTTGGGCCCGCCCACCCTGATGGCATAATCGTAATCTTTCTTGCACGCGAGGAACGCGCAGATCTTGCCTTTCCCCTCGTCACCCGCCTGGCCGCCGACAACTATATCAACAGGCATTTAAGACTCCTTTCGCTTCGCAAGTTGTGCCGAAAGCCCCGTGTAGTTAAGGGGCGAAAGCCGCTTGAGCTCCGCTTTTACCGCCGGCTTCAGTTCGAGTCCGTCTATAAATCCGCCCAGCCCGGCGGCGGTAACTTCCCGGCCGCGCGTGAACTTGCTGAGCAGTTCATACGGCCCGGTCTCGCCTTCGCGCCGGAGAATGGTCTGTATCCCTTCGGCCAGCACCTCGGGATGGAGCTCCAGTTCCGCGCGGGCCGCCGCCTCGTCCACGGCGGAGCGCGAGAGGCCGGTCAGCAGGGACTTGTACGCCGCCAGGCCGTGCCCGAAGGCCACGCCGAAATTCCTCTCCACGGTGGAGTCCGAGAGGTCCCGCTGCAGCCTGGAAACCGGCAGCTTCGCGGAGAAAAAGCCCAGCAGCGCGTTGGCCAGGCCCAGGTTGCCTTCCGCGTTCTCGAAATGGATGGGGTTCACTTTCTGCGGCATGGTCGAGGAGCCCACTTCCCCCGCCACCGCCTTCTGCTTCACCAATCCCGCCGAGATATACCGCCACATATCCTGGCAGAAGGCCAGGAGGATGGTGTTGGTACGCCGGAGATTATCGAACAGTTCGGCGTAGCTGTCGTGGGGCTCTATCTGCGTGGTGAAATAGTTGCATTCCAGCGCGGGCCCGGAGCCCTGGTTAAAGCTTTCGATGAATTCTTTCGAGAACTTCGGCCAGTCCGCCGCGGGGAAAGCCGCCGTGTGGGCATTGTAATTGCCGGAAGCCCCGTTGAGCTTGGCGCAGAGGCGGGTCCCCTTAAGCTGGCGGACCTGCCGGGAAAGGCGCGCGTGGAAAACGCGGAACTCTTTGCCGAAGGTGGTGGGGACGGCGGGCTGCCCGTGCGTGCGGGCCAGCAGGGGAGCGGCGGCGTGTTTCAGCGCCAGGGCGTCCAGCGCCGCCAGTATTTCCTCCAGCGCCGGGAGGATCTCCGTCTTCAGGCCGTCCCGGAGCATCAAGGCGTAGGAAAGGTTGTTGACGTCCTCCGACGTAAGGGCGAAATGGACGAACTCGGTGATATCCCGCAGCGAGGTACGGCGGAGCTTCTTCTTCAGGAAATATTCCACCGCTTTCACGTCGTGCCTGGTCGGCGGGACGCCGTCGGAACCCGTTTCTTCGACAGTTATGATCTCGAGCACGTCGCTGTCGGTAAGAAGGGGCAGTTTTTCGAGGAAAGCTTTTTCGGCGGGCTTGAGCCTCCGGATCTTCACTCCGGGCGTCGCGCAGAGTTTCAGGAGGTAGCGGGATTCTACCAGGGCGCGGCAGCGGGCCAGGGCGCCCTCGCCGAAGGCCCGGCCCAGGTTCCCCGCCTTGCCGGTATATCTACCGTCCAGGGGGCTTACGGCGTTGATGTTGCGCTGAGCCGGCATATGGCATCCTCCCAAAACTATGTTTGTGCCGTGTCGAGAGCTATGCTCATCAGACGGCCAAAAAAATACCCCGCGTCCGCGTTCGCAAGAACTGCCCGGACATGGGGTGCCTTGCAACTAATTTTAACACAAATCCGCGGGGCAAGTAAAACATGGTTTTGCTACAATATTCCCATGCACCTCCCCCCCGAAATCCGCGCCGTTCTCCTGGACTCCATAGAGCAGACCAGCGAGACTTTTTTCCTGACTTCCGCGGATGGGACTATCCTGTACGTCAACCCGGCTTTCGAAGCCCTTACGGGCTACACCCGGGAAGAAGTGCTGGGCAAAAAACCCGGCCTGCTCAAGAGCGGCGAACATCCCCCGGAATTTTACACCGGGTTGTGGGAGACTATAAAGGCCGGCAGGCGCTGGAACGGCCGCATCGTGAACCGCCGCAAGGACGGGACCCATTATACCGAGGAAGTGCGCATCTCCCCGATCCTGGGCCCCGAAGGGAAACCGAAGTATTACCTGGCGCTCCGCCACGATATAGCCCGGGAAAGCCAGCTTGAAGAGCAGCTTAACCAGAGCCAGAAGATGGAGTCGCTCGGCCTGCTGGCCGGGCAGATCTCCCACGATTTCAACAACCTGCTGACCATAATAATCGGTTCTATGGAACTCATCAGCGAGGACCTGGAACCCGGCTCGGTAGGAGCGAAGCTTTCCACCGAGATCCTCCGCTCCTCCAAGGAGTCCGCGAACCTTATAAAAGAACTTATGGTCTTCGCCAGGAAACAGGAGACCAGCCCCGTCCTGACCACGCTTAACGTACCGGTGACCGAGCTTAAGGTCCTGCTGGATAAACTGCTTGGGAATAATGTTTCGGTAACCTATTCCCTCGCCGGGGACCTGACCAAGGTGAAGATAGAGCCTGAACACTTCAAGCAGGCGGTGATGAATCTCGCCGTCAACGCCAGGGACGCGGTCGGCGGCGCCGGCAAGATAATGATAAAGACCTATAACGCCGGCCCGCAAGGCCTCCCCCCTTCCCTGCGCCGCGGCAGCTACGCCGTCTTCGAGATCTCCGACTCCGGGCCCGGCATACCTCCGGAAGTGCTTCCCCGCATGTTCGAGCCCTTCTTCACCACCAAGCCCAAGGGCAAGGGGACCGGCCTGGGACTTTCCACGGTGTACGGCATCGTGAACCAGAACGGGGGCCAGATCCTGGCCGCGAACCGCCCCGGCAGCGGAGCGGTCTTCACCATCTATTTCCCCGCCGCTAAATAACAGCCGTTCCTTAGTGCCTGAAATGCCTCACGCCGGTCAGGACCATCGCTATCCCCAGCCTGTCGGCGGCTTCTATCACATCCTTGTCCTTTACCGACCCGCCCGGCTGTATCACGGCCGTCGCGCCTATCTTCACGCCTTCTTCGAGGGCGTCCGGGAAAGGGAAGAAGGCGTCGGAGGCCATCACCAGGGTCTTAGGCGCCGGGTTGGCCTTTAAGAACGCCTCATATTTATGCCCCGCCATGAAGACGGAGTCCACGCGCGACATCTGCCCGGCTCCGATGGCCACGGTCTGGCAGGTGTCGGAGAAAACTATGGCGTTGGAGCGCACGTACTTGGCGGCCGCCCAGGCGAAGCGCAGCGCCTCCTCTTCTTCCTTCGTCGGCTTCCGCTTCGTCGGAACGTCCCACTTGTCGCCCAGCAGGATCTTGTCGTCCGTGCTCACCAGCACCTCGTCGCCCACCGAGCGGAGCACCAGGTTGTCCTTCGGGAAGCTCTCCCATTTCAGCAGGCGCAGGTTCGCTTTTCTGGAGAAGATCTCCAGGGCTTTCTCGTCATAGCCGGGGGCGCAGATGACCTCCACGAATTTCTTCGCCAGGAACTCGGCGATGCGACCGTCCAGCTCGCGGTTGACGGCTATGATCCCGCCGAAAGCGGAGAGCGGATCGGTGTTCCAGGCCCTTTCGAAGGCCTCGGCGATATCGCCGCCGGTGCCGAGGCCGCAGGGAGTAACGTGCTTGAAGATCACGGCGGCCGGCTTCTCGAACTCCCGCACGGCCTGCCAGGTTCCGTACGCGTCCAGGATATTGTTGTAGGAAAGCTCTTTCCCCTGCAGCTGGGCGAAAGGCAGGCCTTCTTTCCTGGAGTACAGCGCGCACTTCTGATGCGGGTTCTCGCCGTAGCGGAGCTCATGCACCTTCTTGAGTTTCACCTCCAGCCTGTCGGGGAAGGACAGCGCGGCCTGCTTCGAAAGCTCCCCGGCTATCGCTCCGTCGTAAGCGGCGGTATGCGCGAAGGCTTTCACCGCCAGCTCCTTCTTAAGCTCGAGGGGCAGGGCGCCCGCCCCCGCGCGGAGAGCCGCCAGGGCCGGGCCGTAGTCGGCCGGCGAGGTCAGCACGGCTACCGACTGGTAATTCTTGGCCGCCGCGCGCAGGAGCGCGACCCCGCCGATATCGATGTTCTCGATCAGTTCCTCGGACCAGGGCGCGGCTTTTTTCGCCGTCTCGGAGAAGGGATAAAGGTTCACCACCACCATGTCTATGGGTTCTATGCCGAATTTAAAGACGGTCTCGGCGTGCGCGGGGTTATCCCGCCTGTAAAGTATCCCGCCGTGGACCGCGGGGTGCAGGGTCTTCACGCGCCCGTCGAGCATTTCCGGGAAACCCGTTAAGGTCTCGAGCGCGCGTACCGGCACGCCGGCCTCGCTCAGAAGTTTATAGGTGCCGGAGGTGGAAACCACCTCTACGCCTTCGGCCGCCAGGCCTTTGCAGAAGTCCACCGCGCCGCTCTTGTCGGAGACGGAGATAAGGGCGCGGCGTACCTTCCCGGTCTCGGCGGCGGGGCCGGAGATCTCTACCTTCCGCCCGTTGACCTTCAGGAGGCCGGCACAAAAAAGCCTTACGGCTTTCGGGTAAACGGCCAGCTCGGCCGCGTTCACGCGCTTAGCCAGCTCTTCAGGGGTGTCGCCGGGAAGCACGGGGACCGGCTGCTGCAGGATGATGGGCCCGCAGTCGTAATTCTCGTCGACGAAATGGACGGTGGCGCCGCTGACCCTGGCGCCGGCCCCGATGACGGCCTCATGGACTTTCATGCCGTAAAAACCTTTGCCGCCGAAGCCGGGCAGCAGCGCGGGGTGGACGTTGATCATCCTGTCTTTGTACTCGGAGAGCATTTTGGGCCCGAGCTTGAGCATGAACCCGGCCAGGCAGACAAGGTCCGCGCCGGCGCCGCGGCAGAGGGAGGCTAAATGGTCGTCGTAATTGCCGGGCGCGAAGTCTTTGGGCGAAGCGACTTCCGCCTGGATGCCGGCTTTTTTCGCCCGCTCGAGCGCGCCGGCGTCTTTCTTGCTGGAGACTACGAGGGTTATTTTCCCGTCGATGCGGCCGGCTTTAGCCGCGTCTATCAAAGCCTGCAGGTTCGTGCCGCCGCCCGAAGCGAATACGACTATATTTTTCATGAGCGCTCCTATTTCAAGGTTACTTCGTTCTTTCCCTTCACGACTTCGCCGACGACCATGGAACCGTTCAGCGCTTTAAGGGCGGTTTTGACGGCTTCTTTGCGGACTACGGCTATCATGCCCAGGCCCATGTTGAAGGAATCCCACATCTCGGGCTCGGGGATGGCGCCGAGGCGCTGGATCTCGCGCATGATGCCGGGGACCTTCCAGGAATCTTTATGGACTACGGCGCCCATATTCTTCGGGAGCACGCGGGGCAGGTTGCCGGGGATGCCGGAGCCGGTTATATGGGCGAGGGCGAGGACGTCGAACTTGTGTTTCTTAAGGGCGGCGCGCAGTTTATTGACGTCTTTTACGTAGATCTTGGTGGGCGTGAGCAGGCGGGCGGCGTATTTCTTCAGGAGCTTCTTGTCGTCCAGGACTTTCCGGATGAGGGAGAAGCCGTTGGAGTGGAAGCCGGTGGACTTGAGGCCGATGAGGACGTCGCCGGCGCGGACTTTCTTGCCGTTCAGCGCGGAAGAGTTCTTTACTATGCCGACGGAGAAGCCGGCGAGGTCGTATTCGCCGGGCTGGTAGAAGCCGGGCATCTCGGCGGTTTCGCCGCCGAGGAGGACGGACTCGCCCTGGCGGCAGCCCTCCATGATGCCGTCGATAATTTTCTTGGAGCGGGCGAGGTCGAGCTTGCCGGTGGCGTAGTAGTCGAGGAAGATCATGGGGCGGGCGCCGACGCAGAGGAGGTCGTTGACGCACATGGCGACGAGGTCGATGCCGATGGTGTCGTGTTTGTCGAGGAGGAAGGCGAGCTTGAGCTTGGTGCCTACGCCGTCGGTGGAGGCGACGAGGCTGTACTGGTTCCTGGTTTCGGCGATGGGGAGCAGGCCGGCGAAGCCGCCGATGGCCTTGGATTTCTTTTCCAGGAATTCGGTGAATTTGTCCGAGAGCTTTATATCTACGCCGCTTTTCTTATACGTTGTCATTATTCCTCCTGATGTAAAACCAAATTCGATACCGCGAGATGCGAGGGGTTCGGGGTCCTGCCGCCCGGACCGGCTTTCCGGTCCAGCCGCTCCACCCATCCCCTGCTAGGAAGGCGAGATGTAAACCTGCCGTTCACCTTCCGCGGCTGGCCCAAAAAGCCGGTCCGTGCGTCACCCCTCCGGCTCAGACTTTCCGGCAGCTCCACCTCACAACCCTATGTCTTTCCTGTACTGCATGCCTTCGAAGCTGATCTTCTCTATGGCGGCGTACGCTTTTTGTCTCGCCTCCTGCAGAGTGCCGCCCGTGGCGGTGACGGAGAGGACGCGGCCGCCGGAGGTGTAGTAGGCGTCGTCTTTTTTAATTGTGCCGGAATGAAAGGTGGTGACGCCGGGGGCGGGGTCGTACAGGCCGAGTATGGGTTTGCCTTTCTCGGGGTTCTCCGGGTAGCCGGCGGAGGCGGCTACTACGGAGACGCAGGTCTCGCCGGAAAGTTCTATTTCCCGTCCGGCCAGCCGGCCTTCGGCGCAGGCGTACAGCAGGGGCAGCAGGTCGCTCAGGATCACCGGCATCACGGCCTGGGTCTCCGGGTCGCCGAAGCGCACGTTGAATTCGAGCACCTTGGGGCCTTCCGGCGTGAACATCAGCCCGGCGAAGATGACGCCGCGGAAATTGATCCGCTCTTTCTTAAGCCCGTCCAGGAAGCGCTGGAGGACTTCGGTCTGTATCATTTCAAGGTCTTCGGGCTTTACGTCCACCGGGCAGACGGCGCCCATCCCGCCGGTGTTGGGCCCTTCGTTGCCGTCGAGCAGGCGCTTGTGGTCGCGGGCGATGGGCAGCATCAGGGCGCTCTCGCCGTCCACCAGCGCCATTACGGAAGCCTCCCGGCCCGTCATGAACTCTTCCATTACCACCTTGGAGCCGGCGGAGCCGTAGATGCGTTTTTCCATGAAGTCTTCGACGGCGGCCAGGGCTTCGGTTTCGTCGGCGCAGATGCGCACGCCTTTGCCGGCGGCCAGGCCGTCGGCTTTTATCACGACCGGGTACTTCTGATTCTCTTTTATTTTCTCCCTCGCGAAGGCGGCGGAATAAAGGATGGAGAAGCCGGCGGTGGGAATGGAATTCCTGTCCATGAATTCCTTGGCGAACTGCTTGGAGGCCTCGAGCATGGCTCCTTTCTGGGAGGGGCCGAAGACCTTGAGCCCTTTGGCGGTCAGGAAATCGCTTATCCCTTTGGCCAGCGGGGCTTCCGGGCCGACTACGACCAGGTCGATATTGTTGACCGCGCAGTAGCCGTGGATCTTGACGAAGTCGTCCTGGCCGATAGGCGGGCACTGGGCGAGTTCGGCGATGGCCGCCGAGCCGGGGATGCAGTGGAGTTTGCCCAGGATAGGGCTGCGCTTCATTTTCCAGGCGAGGGCATGCTCGCGGCCGCCGGAACCTATAAGCAGTACGTTCACAGCGCCGCCTTATATTTCCCGGTAAAGCAGGAGGTGCAGAAATTCCTGTCTTTCTGGTCGCCGCAGGCGCAGACCAGGCTTTCCAGGCCCAGGTAATGCAGTTCGTCCGCCCCGATGAAGCGCCGTATCTTCTCCAGGGTCAGCTTATTGGCGATCAGCTCGTTTTTGTTCGGGGTGTCTATGCCGTAGTAACACGGCGAGATGATGGGAGGCGAGGCTATGGCCATTATGATTTTCTTCGCCCCGGCCCGTTTAAGGCTGCTCACTATCTTCTTGGAGGTAGTCCCCCTCACCAGCGAGTCGTCGATGAGTATTATCGTCTTGCCCTGGATCACGTCCCGGATCGGGGCGAGCTTGAGATGCGCGGTGAATTCGCGCAGGCGCTGGTCCGGCTGTATGAAGGAGCGCCCGGTGTAATGGTTGCGCATGAAAACCGTCTGGTAAGGTATCCCGGACTCTTCGGAGAAGCCCAGCGCGTACACGGTGCCCGAATCCGGAACGCCCGAAACGATGTCGGCTTTCACGCCTTTCAGTTCCTGCGCCAGCACCGCCCCTATCTCGTAGCGCGCGGTCTGTACCGTCCTGCCGGCCACCACGGAATCGGGCCTGGCGAAATAGACCTGCTCGAAGATACAGCGGGTGAAGGTCCTGGCGGGAGCGAAGCGGCGGAAGCGGGCTTTCCCCTTCTCTATCACCACCATCTCGCCGGGCTCTATCTCGCGTATCGCTTTGCCGCCGGCCACGTCGATGGCGCAGGTCTCTGACGCGAGGATGAAGGATTTTCCCATTTTCCCGAGCACCAGCGGCCTGAACCCGTTCGGGTCGCGGGCGCCTATGACTTTGCCCGGCGCCATGAACAGGAACGCGTAAGCCCCGTCGAGCTTCGGGAGGTTCTTCGCCAGCGTGTCCTCGAGGTTCCGCCCGCGGTACTTCGCCGCCAGGTGCAGTATCACCTCGGTATCGCTGGTGGACTGGAAGATGGCTCCGCCTTTCTGAAGGTCCGCTTTGAGGTCGTCCGCGTTCGTTATATTGCCGTTATGCGCCACGGCTACCTGCCCCAGGCAGGAGTCCAGGACCAGGGGCTGCGCGTTCTTGATGTGGCTGGAACCGGTGGTGGAATAGCGGATATGCCCGATGGCGGAGCGGCCTTTCAGGCTTTCCAGCGCGTCCTTGTTGAACACCTCGCTGACCAGGCCCATGCCTATATGGGCGCGCAGGGCGCCTCCGTCGTCGGTCACGATGCCGGCCGATTCCTGGCCCCGGTGCTGAAGCGTGAAAAGCCCGACATAGGCCAGCTTCGAAGCGTCTTTATTGTCAGTAATTCCGAATATTCCGCACATATGAATTTCCTTATCCGACGAGCCGATCAGCCGACATAATCCACGGCGTTCTTAAAGAACTGGTAGCCGGCGGCCACGGACTCGCGGGCCGCCGCAGGCCGGTCCGGGTTCTGCCACGCGAAGAAATTCCTTTCCGGGTGCGGCATCAGGCCGAAGCAGGTGCCCGCCGCGTTAGTGATCCCGGCGATATCCAGCATGGAGCCGTTCGGGTTCTCGGAATAGGTCATGGCGTGCAGCTCGCGCCCGACCAGGTCCGCCATCACTTTTTCATCCTCGACGATGAACTTCCCTTCGCCGTGGGCTATGGGCAGCTCGATCTCTTCCGGCAGACCTTTGGTGAAGATGCACGGGCTTTTTTTGTTTATCTTCACCTTGATCCACTTGGCCAGGAAATGGCCGCAGTCGTTGGTATAGAGCGTTGAGAGCTGGGCGTTCGCCTTGTTCTCGGGGAGGAAACCGGTCTTGACCAGGATCTGGAAGCCGTTGCAGATGCCGATAACGGGCCTTTTATCCTTTATGAACGCTTCGAAGTCCGCCGCGAGCTTGCTCATCTTGACGGCGTAGATCTTGCCGGCCGAGATGTCGTCGCCGTAGGAGAAGCCGCCCGGGAAGGCCATCAGGGAATAGTCCAGGACTTTCCTCTCGCCGGACAGGAGCTGGTTTATATGCACCAGTTCGGGCTCCGCCCCTACGTATCTGAACGAGTTGAAGGTCTCTATATCGCAGTTCGTCCCGGTCCCGCGCAGGATAATAGCTTTAGGTTTCATAGAAGCTCTCTCTTCCAGCAGTTCTTAAGAACGCCGATGTTCTCCGTGAAAAGCCGCGCCGCTCCGTCTTTCACGTCCAGGACCGGCTCCTCGCTCACATAACCGATCTCGCTCACGGGCAGGCCTTTGACCAGCTTGAGGAATTCGGTCTCCCTGCCCTTAACGACTTCCAGCGCCAGCCGGGCGGGGCTTTCGCCGAACAGCAGTTCCAGCGGGCCCGCTTCCTTCTCCCTGGCCGCTCCGGCCAGGTCTATTTCGGCGCCCAGGCCGCCGGAGAAAGCCATCTCCGAAAGAGTCACCGCCAGCCCGCCCTGGGACACGTCGTGCGCGGCCGCTACGCAGCCGGCCGCTATAGCTTTCGAGACTCCGGCGTAAAGGCGGACGGCCTCTTTCATGTCCAGCGGGCTGATATAGTTGTTCCCGGCGACCATCATATCGCCGTAGACCGAGCCGCCCAGGCCGCGGCGGCAGACCCCGGCCAGGTAGACGGGGTTGCCCGCTTCCTTGAAGTTCATGGTTATGGCCTTGCGGATATCATGCACCGGGGCCGTAGCCGAGATCAGCAGCGAGATCGGGATCGGGTATTCCTTCCCGTCGGCGTCCTTCGCCTGGTTATAGAAGCTGTCCTTGCCCGAGATGAAAGGCGCGCCGTAGGCCATAGCCGCGTCGTGGCAGCCCTCGGCGGCCAGCACCAGGTCGCCCATCACTTCGGGGTCCTTCGGGCTGGCGGCGCAGAAATTATCCAGGATAGCCGTGCGCGAAACGTCCGCGCCGGAGCAGAGCAGGTTCCTGACCGCCTCGTCCACGGAGTGCAGCGCCATCTGGTAAGGGTCTATCCTGCCGGCCGCGGGGTTGAAGCCGTGGCTCACGGCGAAGCCCGAGAAATCGTTCTGGTCCAGCGTCGCGGCCTGCGGCCAGATCACGGCCGCGTCGCCGGGGCCGTCGCCGTATTTTCCCTGCATGGGCTTTATGACGGTGCCGCCCTGAACTTCGTGGTCGTACTGCGTAATGACGGAATGCCGGGAACAGACATTGGGATGCGCGAGCAGATCCTTCAGGATGCCGGCGAAGGACTTCGCGGGTTCTACCGGCCTGCCGTCGTGGATCTTCACCTTGCGCCGCGCCGCCGGCTTTTCGAAATTAGGGACGCCGCCGTGCAGGAAAGACATCGGGAGGTCCACCACGGATTCATCACCGTGCGTGACCAGCAGCCTGCCGTCGCCGGGGAAAGTTCCCAGTACGCAGTATTCGCAGCTCTCGGCCTTCAGTATGGCTTCCAGTTTCTTAAGTTTGGACTTGGGGACCGAGAGGATCATCCGCTCCTGCGACTCGGAGACCCAGATCTCCCAGGGCTCGATATGGGTGTCTTTCAGCTGGGCTTCTTCCAGCCGTACGCGCGCGCCGGTCTCGGAGCCCAGCTCGCCGATCGCGGAGGAGAAGCCTCCCGCGCCGCAGTCGGTCACGGCGCTGTACAGGCCCAGGTCCCGGGCGCGCATCAGGACGTCCAGGGTCTTCTTCTCGTTCACCGCATGGCCGATCTGGACGGCCGAGGCGGTAGTCTCCTCGTCGATATTCGCGGAAGAGAAGGTGGCGCCGTGGATGCCGTCGCGCCCGGTCCTCCCGCCTATGGAAACGATCAGGTCCCCGGGCCTGACCTTCTTCTCTATCTTGTCCACGGGGATCAGCCCGGCGCAGCCCACGTAGACCAGCGGGTTCAGCAGGTAGCCGTCGTCGAAATAAATTCCTCCGGAGGCCGTAGGGATACCCATGCGGTTGCCGTAATCCCTCACCCCTTCCACCACGCCGCGCATGATGCGTTCCGGCGGGTGCGAATTTTTCGGGAGCTTCTTTTTGCTGTCGAGGTAGCCGAAGCAGAAATTATCGGTGTTCAGCACGGGCTTGGCGCCCAGGCCCACGCCCAGGATGTCGCGGATCACGCCGCCCACGCCGGTCTCGGCGCCGCCGTAAGGCTCTACGGCGCAGGGATGGTTGTGGGTTTCGGCCTTGAAGGCCAGGCCCCATTTCCCGCTTTTGCCGAACTCGACGATGCCGGCGTTATCGGTGAACACTGAGAGGCACCATTTCTTATTCAGCGTTTTGGTGGCCTTTACGATGGTTTCCTTGAAAAGGTTCTTATACTTTTTCACCTTGCCGCCGGACTTGAAAGCGACCGGGCCGGAGAAAGTTTTGTGCTTGCAGTGCTCGGACCAGGTCTGGGCGATGGTCTCAAGCTCGCCGCGCGCCGGCTGACGGCCCATCTTCCTGAACTGCCGCTGGGCTTCCCGGAGCTCCAGCACGCTCAGCGACCAGCCGCAGGCCTTGTCCAGTTCGGCCAGCTGTTTTTCATTCAGCGAATTAAAGTCGGCAAGAGGGTTCGTCATAGTTGGTTGTTTTTTCACGTTCACTTCTTAGTCTTCTCTATCTTGAATTTATTCACGATCTCGTTCACGAGAGTTTTAGTGACCGCGTGCTTCAGCTTCAGCTCCGAAGCGCAGGGGACATAGTAGGCGTGCCCGAACCTGACGGTCTCTGGCGCCCTGCCCGCGACGTCGGCGATGGCCTCTTTCACGCTTTCCCCCACTACGTCGGTAACGGAGTCCTTCAGCCAGACCTCCACCCTGTAGGCGTTCTTCAGCCCGGCCTTCCCGGCAGTCAACGAATAGTGCTCCGTTATGTTGTCGGTCAGCAGCGCGGAGGCTATTTTCTCGAATTCTTTTTTATCGAAGTCCGCTTCCACGCGGTAGAGGCGGGAAAGGCGCGCGGCTTTCACTTTGAGCCCGGCATGCGCCAGCCTGGCCGTGAAAGCCGTCTCCTCGTTCTTCGCGTATTTCTCTTTGGTCCAGATCTCGATTATCATTTGTTCACCTTTGAAAAAGAAGAAGCCGGGTGACAGCTTACCCGGCTTTGGTTATTTTGTTAAGGGCTTCCTCGTATTTTTTGAGGGTGCCCTGCACTACTTCCGCCGGCAGCGCGGGCGGGGCGGACACTTTGTCCCAGCCGCTGCCCTCCAGCCAGTTGCGCACGTACTGCTTGTCGTAGCTCTCGGGACTGGTCCCGACCTTATACTTCGAGGCGTCCCAGAACCTGGAAGAGTCCGGGGTCAGGGCCTCGTCTATAAGGATAAGCTCGCCGTCCAGGAGGCCGAACTCGAATTTCGTGTCAGCCAGCAGGATCCCGCGCTTCTCCAGGTGTGCCGCCGCGAATTTGTAGAGGGCCAGGCTTTTCTCTTTGATCTTCCCGGCCAGGTCCGGCCCCAGCGCTTCGGCCATCTGCTCGAAGGTGACGTTCTCGTCGTGGCCCTGGTCGGCCTTGCTGGTAGGCGTGAACACGGGCTCGGGCAGCTTCTGCGCCTCTTTAAGGCCCGGGGGCAGTTTTATCCCGCAGACGCTGCCCTGCTTCAGGTATTCCTTCCAGCCGGAGCCGGTGATATAGCCGCGCACGATGCACTCGAAATCGACGCGCCTGGTTTTATGGACGAGCACGACCCGCCCGGCCAGGCCGGACCAGTTAAGCCGGGCGGAGCCGAAATCGGAAAGCTTCGAGCGGATCTCGCCGACATCGGCGGATATTATATGGTTCTTTATGATGTGGCTGGTCCTGCCGAACCAGAAAGAGCTGATCTTGTTAAGGATAGCGCCCTTGCCCGGGACGGGCGTAGGCAGTATGAAATCGAAAGCCGATATCCTGTCCGATGAAACTATGAGGAGATACTTCTCCCCCGCCGCGTAAAGGTCCCTTACTTTCCCCTTGTGCACCAACTTAAGTTCAGCCATGCTCATCTCCTTGCGGTAGACTGCCGGTTTGCGGTGTTGCGCTTTATTTCATTTCTTCCAGGTACTTCTTATAACCTTTCTTGTCCAGCTTGGCCGTCTTGGCCAGAACTTCCTTCTTCATCGCGGCCCTGTAAGCCTTTATTTCAGCCCTGAGCGAAGTTTCTTTAACCGCCAGTATCTGGACGGCCAGCAGGCCGGCGTTCTTCGCGGCGTTGATGCCGACGGTGGCCACCGGGATGCCCGAAGGCATCTGCACTATGGACAAAAGCGAATCCAGCCCGTTGAGCGAGGTGGCGTTCATCGGGACGCCGATGACGGGCAGCGTGGTGACAGCGGCAAGGACGCCGGGCAGATGGGCGGCCCCGCCCGCCCCGGCTATGATGACCCCGAAGCCTTTTTTTTCGGCGGAAGCGGCATAGGAGAGCGCGGCCTCCGGAGTGCGGTGGGCGGAAAGGATCTTGATCTCGTAAGGAATGGAAAACTGGTCGAGGACACCGGCGGCGGCGGACAGTACTCCCAGGTCCGAATCGCTTCCCATGACGATGGCTGCTTTCAGCATACGCACCTCTTTAAGGAAAGATTACCGCGGAATTATTCTACGATTTTAAAAGCGCCGGCACAAATCCGGCCGGCCGCATCCGTCGTGAGACCGCACAACAGCGTAATACGCTTATTTATTCCCGAAAAAAAGCCTTGACAACCCGCTATTCTTACTGGTATAGTTATACCACATTGCCACTAAGGACCGTTAACCATGCAAAGCATACTCAAGATCTCGGACGCCGCGGCCATAGCGATACATACCGCGGACTACCTGGCCGGCCAGGAAAAACCCTTAAGCCAGGCCATGGAGATAACCAAAGCCCTGGATATTTCCTATAACCATCTATCCAAGGTGCTGCAGCAGCTGACGAAGGCCGGCCTGATACTGGCCGCGCGCGGCCCGAAAGGCGGCTTCGCCCTTTCCCCTGCCGGCAGGAAAGCGAAAGTGCGCGATTTTATCGCCGCGATCGACGGCCCCCCCGTCTTCACGCTCTGCCTGCTGAAACACAAGGCCTGCAAGCACAAGGAATGCATGTTCGGGGATTTTCTCTCCGACACCAACAAGCGCTTCGAAGCGCTGCTTAACTCGAAGATCTCGGAATTGGCTAAAAGGAAATAAAACGATATTCCGGCGGGTTTAAATATAAGGAGAATCCAAATGAGCGACAATATGTTCTGTTACCAGTGCGAGCAGGCGGCGAAAGGCACGGGCTGCACCGTGCAGGGAGTCTGCGGCAAGGATCCTGAGACGGCCAGCATGCAGGACCTCCTGCTCTGGCAGGCCAAAGGGATAAGCATGTACGCGCGGCGCGCGGCCCTGGCCGGCGTCCAGGACAGGGAGATAGACGTCTTCGTCACCGAGGCGCTGTTCACTACCGTCACCAATGTAAATTTCGACGCCCGCAATATAGAGGATGTCATAAGGAAAGGCCAGGCCGTAAAGGAAAAGGCCCGCCTGCTGTACGAAGGCGCGGTAAAGAACGCCGAGAACCTCTCCGGCCCCGCCGCCTGGGTCCCCCCTGCAGATCATCAAGCCCTGCTGGCCGAAGCGGCCGACAAGGGCATTGTAACCCGGAAGAAAGCCCTTGGAGACGACGCGGCCGGCCTGCAGGAACTTCTGACCTACGGGCTGAAGGGCATGGCCGCTTACGCCGACCACGCGCTGATCCTGGGCCAGGAAGACAAGGCCGTCTTCGCCTTTATCCACGAGGCCCTGGACTTCCTCACCAAGCCCGATCCCACCGTCGACCAGCTGGTCGCCTACAACATGAAATGCGGCGAAGTGAACCTGCGCGTCATGGAGCTGCTGGACAAGGCCAATACCGGCGCTTACGGCCACCCCGTCCCCACGCCCGTGAGGATCAACCCGCTCAAGGGCAAGGCCCTGCTGGTCTCGGGGCACGACCTGAAGGACCTGGAGAACATTCTTAAGCAGACCGAGGGGAAGGGCATTAACGTCTACACCCATGGCGAAATGCTGCCCGCCCACGGCTATCCCGGCCTGAACAAATACAAACACCTCGCCGGCAACTACGGCGGCGCCTGGCAGGACCAGCAGAAAGAATTCGACGCCTTCCCCGGCTCCATAGTGATGACCACCAACTGCATACAGCGGCCGCTGGCCGGCTATAAAGCCCGGATCTTTACGACGGGGCTGGTGGAATTCCCCGGGCTGACGCATCTTTCGAACGGGGAGTTCGGACCCGCGATAGAGGCCGCTCTTAATGCCGAAGGGTTCAAAGCCGACGGCGACCCCAGGACGATCCTGGTGGGCTTCGGCCACAACACGGTAATGGGCGTGGCCGGCACGGTGATAGACGCGGTGAAAGCCGGCAAGATAAAGCATTTCTTCCTGATCGGCGGCTGCGACGGCGCGAAGCCCGGGCGCAATTACTACACCGAGTTCGCCGAGAAAGCCCCGAAGGATACCGTCATCCTGACCCTGGCCTGCGGCAAGTTCCGCTTCAACAAGCAGGAATTCGGCGAGATCGGCGGAATTCCCCGCCTGCTGGACATGGGGCAGTGCAACGACGCCTATTCGGCCATCCAGGTGGCGATAGCGCTCTCGAAAGCCTTCAACGTGGGCGTGAACGAACTGCCGCTTTCCATGGTGCTGAGCTGGTACGAGCAGAAAGCCGTCTGCATCCTGCTGACGCTGCTGTCGCTCGGGATAAAGGACATCCGCCTCGGCCCCACGCTGCCCGCCTTCGTTACCCCCGCGGTGCTGAACGTGCTGGTGCAGAAGTTCAATATCATGCCGGTGACCACGGCGGAGAAGGATCTGGAAGCCATACTGGGCGCGAAAGCCGGCGCCTGAAGATCGACGGGCGGGACGGAGGCTGGAGAGAGCCTTCGCCCCGCCTCTTCTCCAGAGGCCGCCGCCTTAAATATAATAACGCTATGGCACTTACAAAAGCACTGCTAGAAAAGACCTACCGGGAAATGAACCGGCCGGAGTTCATCCACCCGGACCCGCTCGAATTCGTCTGGCGCTACAAAAGCGCCGCCGACCGCGAGATAGTAGGGCTGATAGCCGCCTGCCTGGCCTACGGCAACGTGACGCAGATCCTCAAGAGCGTGGAGAAGGTGCTTTCCCCCATGGGGAATTCCCCCGCCGCCTGGCTGAAAAAGGCCTCGTCCCTCGTGATCACAAAGGCTTTCGCTTCCTTCAAACACCGCTTCACCACCGGCGAGGAGATGGCCGTCTTCCTGCTGAATATAAAGCACGCGCTGAAAAAGCACGGCTCGCTTGAAAAACTCTTCCTGAAAGGCTACAACGAAGACGAGGCCACGCTGGAGAACGCTATTTACAGGTTCGTGAACGAGTTCAACGCGCTGGGCTGCGCGCCTTCTCTTACGCCCTGCCCGGAGCACAAGAGCTCTTTCAAACGCGTGAACCTCTACCTGCGCTGGATGGTGAGGAAGGACGCGGTGGACCCCGGCGTGTGGGCCGGGGTCTCCCCGGCGAAGCTGCTGATCCCGCTGGATACGCATATGCGGCAGGTTTCCATGGGCATGGGGATAACGAAGAGAAAAGACACCTCCATGAAGACCGCGGCTGAGATCACCGCTTATTTCCGGCGCATCGAGCCCGCGGACCCGGTAAAGTACGATTTCGCGCTGACCAGGGCCGGCATACGCGGGAACAATACGTGATTTTTTGTAGTAGAATATAGGCGCTCTCTAAGAATTTCGCACTAGACCGTTGTCGGCGGGGGCCGGCGGCGGCTTTTATATTTTCTAAACTTACGCAGGAGGAAAAGATGAAACTTAAAGGTTCCAAGACAGAAGGAAACCTGCTTGCCGCTTTCGCCGGCGAATCGCAGGCCCGCAACCGCTACACGTACTTCGCCAGCGCCGCCAAGAAGGAAGGCTACTTCCAGGTGAGCCTGGCCTTCGAAGAGACCGCGAACCAGGAAAAAGAGCACGCCAAACGCTTCTTCAAGTTCCTGGAAGGCGGCGACCTCAGCATCACCGCCACCTACCCCGCCGGCATGGTCGGGGACACCGCGGCCAACCTCAAGGCTTCCGCCGACGGCGAGAACCACGAGTGGGGTTCTCTCTACCCGGATTTCGCGAAGACCGCCCGCGAGGAGGGCTTCGAGCCCGTGGCCAGGACTTTCGAGGCTATCTCGGTGGCCGAGAAACAGCACGAGAAGCGCTACCGCGGCTTCCTGAAGAACCTGCAGGACGGCAAGGTTTTCTGCAAGGACAAGCCGACCGTGTGGCGCTGCCTTAACTGCGGCTACACCCACGAAGGCACCATCGCCCCGGAGAACTGCCCGGCCTGCGCCCACCCGAAAGCTTATTTCGAGGTGCTCGCTGAGAATTGGTAAAAAGGGGAGGAAGTAAAATTATGGAAGAAAATGTGAACGAGGAAGTCAAAAAAGAAACGGTAAAGCGCACGATAACCATGCAGGGCCGCCCGATGGCGCTGGCGGGCGACGAGATAAAGGTGGGCATGACGGCCCCCGATTTCAAGGTGACCGACAACGATATGCTGCCCATGAAGTTCTCCCGCACCTACGGCGGAAAAGTGGCCGTGATCTGCGCGGTGCCCTCCCTGGACACCCCGGTCTGCGACATGGAGACCCGCCGCTTCAACAAGGAAGCCGAGGCGCTGGGCCCGGACGTGGGCGTGCTGACCATCAGCATGGACCTCCCTTTCGCCCAGAAGCGCTGGTGCGGAGCGGCGGGCGTCAAAGCGGTGCGCACTTTCTCGGACTACCAGAAAGCCGATTTCGGCAAGACCTGGGGTGTGCTGATCAAGGACCTGCGGCTGTTGGCCAGGGCCATCTTCATCGTGGACAAGGACGGCATAGTAAAGTACGTCCAGCTGGTGCCGGAAGTCACCAAAGAACCCAATTACGACGAGGTCCTTACCGCCCTGCGGGCGCTGGTTTAACTGCATTCAAGGAGAATACAACATGGCTGAAAAGAGAGAGATCTACAAATGCGACGCCTGCGGCAACATCGTGGAAGTCCTCCACGGCGGCCCCGGCGTGCTTATCTGCTGCGGCTCCGACATGAAGGAAATGGTCGAGAACACCACTGACGCCGCCAAGGAAAAGCACGTGCCGGTCATCGAGAAGACGGAGAAGGGCATAAAAGTAAAGATCGGCTCCGTGCCGCACCCGATGGAAGAGAAACATTTCATCGAGTGGATCGAACTGGTCGCCGACGGCAAGATATTCAGGGAGTTCCTGAAACCCGGCATGGCCCCGGAAGCCCTGTTCTGCCTCTGCTTTACCCCGAAGACCCTGGAAGCGAGGGAATACTGCAATCTGCACGGGCTGTGGAAAGCGTGAACCAAGGAGAAACCATGAAAAAATACGTCTGTAAACTTTGCGGCTACATCTATGACCCCGCCGTGGGTGACCCTGACAACAATGTCCCCCCCGGCACGGCCTTCGAGAAACTGCCCGACGGCTGGCTCTGCCCCGTCTGCGGGGCCGGCAAGGAAGAGTTCGAAGTCGTGAACTGAAGCGCGGCCGACGCCGAGACTAGGAAGGCCGGGGAAACCCGGCCTTCTTTTTTTATCCTTGCGGGGTCTTTCAAGGAAATGAAAATAAAAAGCCGGGACTATTCCCGGCCTTTTCCCGCAGTCGCGGAGTTTATAGCGGCTTAAGCAGCGGCTTGAGTTTTTCGAAATCCGCGCGGAAGGAGGGCGTTTGCTGAAGATCGGCGTAAATGGCGTTCCCGAGCAGCTTCCCCGCTTCTATATCGGAAGGGTGATGGACCCCGCCGATCACGCGGTTAAGAGCGGCCTGGTCCGCCCTTGCCATGAAAGCCGCCCGCCTGGCAGGGTCCAGGTCGGAGAGCAGCAGGGCGAAAAGCCGCGACACCGTGGCGTGGCCGCTCGGGTAGGAAAGCCCGGCTATCCGCCCCAGGCAGGGCGTTAGCTCCTTGTTCCGGCGGAAAGGACGTTCGCGGGCGAAGCGCTTCTTCGCCGCGCTCACCGTTTTGCCCGCGTCGAAATAGACGTGAAAAAGGATCGTAGAAGCCTCGGGAGGCAGGGGGGCCGGGAAGGGCGAGATATCGCCGAAGAATTTGTCGTAGTCGGCGCTGGCCTGCGCGTTGGCCTTGCCGCAGTCCGCTTCCGTGCGCCTGGCCTGCCAGTCCAGCAGCGTCTCGAAATCTTTCTTGTCCTCCGGGGAGCCCGGCGCGGGCGGGGCGGCTATCTCGGCCGCGGGCTGCGCCGCCGCTATGTAATAGTGGTCGGGGCCGAAGATCTGGAGCAGGTAAAACTGCGCCCCGCAGCCGGACAAAAAGAGGAAAGACAGGACGGAAAGGGAAATTCGTCTGAAGTTCATAATTTAATTATACAACGAAACCCCGCCGCGAACCTAAGGGAGTTTACCGGGGCGGGAAGCGCGGTCCTGCGGCGAAGTGGATATAAGTCAGAACAACTGGGAACCCGACAATTGCCCCCCGGATTCCTGCGCTGTATACTTAGAACGAAGGGTAGCGAAGGGGGCGTTATGAAAACTTTCTGGTTCAATTTATTTTTAACCGCGTTCATTTGCGCGGTCCCGGGCCCGGCGTCCGCGATGGGCGAGTGCGCCGCGTGCAAGTCCGTTTCGCTGGACATCATCAGCGCCGCCAATGACAACGGCGTACAAAGCGTTTGCCTGACGGGGTATACCGGCGAAGACGGCGTGGAAAAGAGCGAAACGGACTACGTTACGGAACTGATGAGAGCGTACCTGTCAGGCTGGAGCCGGCCCGCCTTGATAGAGCGGTCGGGGAACGATGAGAATCCCGCCGCCGGCGGCCTCTCGCGCTGCGCCCTGGTCACAGGAAAAGTCAGGGCGGACGGGAACAAGCTGCAGATCCTGACCCAGCTGATCGACCTGAGAAGGAGCAGCCCGCTCCTGGAGAGGGAGGCCGAGATGGAGCGGGAACAGCCGCGATCTCCGGAGGAGGCGGATACGCCTATCTACTGGATCAGCCACGACTTTGACGCTCCCGCTCCCGCTTCCGACTTCAGGGACGCGCCCGCTGATGCCGTGCCCGACTCCTGCGCCGCGCGGCAGAGCCGCCTCAACAGGCTGAATTCGAAACTGGTGGATGTCAAAGCCTTTTACTGGGCCTCTGTAATGAAGGCGCCGGGCTTCAAGCTCCGCAGCCTGACCATGAAGCCCGGCTCGGAGATGGCCGACCCCGCGGTCAAGGACAGGTTCTTCAAGGTCATGGCCTCCTATTATTTCACGTCGGGCTCCGGCCCGCGGCCCGGGCCGGAACAGCTTTCCGCGCTGACGGACCTGCTCAAAGCGGAGCGGCTGTTCCGCAAAGAATGCGGGTACCGCTAGACGTCAGGCCAGGTTAAGGCCCGCGGAGGCGCGGGCCTGTGAACGATCTTGAAAGGGTACGGCGGATCCTATTCGGCGCGCAGAGCGTCCGCGGGCTTGAGGCCGGCGGCCACCCAGGCCGGGTAGATAGCAAAAATGAACGCGGTGAACGCGGCGATAAAGACCGAGACCAAAGGCATCCACGGCTTTACAGGGCTGCCGCCCATGCCCAGCATGACTTTAACGGGGACGCCCCACAGGTAACCGAGGGCCGACCCCAGCACGCCGCCGATAAGCCCGAGCATGACCGCTTCGACGATAAACTGAAGCATGATATCCCGGCGGCTGGCGCCGATGGCGCGGCGCACCCCTATCTCCCTGGTACGCGCGAACACCGTGGCCAGGGTGACGTTCATGATGCCGATGCCCCCGGCGAGGAAAGCCAGCATCCCGAGCGAGATAGTGACCAGGGCGGATTTGATGCTTTCTGCGATCCGCTCGCGGATGCCCTCCAACTGGTTCTCTACTATGAAAAAGTCCCCGTCTCCGAAGCGTATCTTGAGAAAGTTATTTATCTTCCGCATGGACTCGTCGTAATTCTGCTCGCTGCCCGTGTCTATGTTAATATCCAGGGACTGCTGGCCTATGAAATTATAATGGACCAAGGTGGTGACGGGCGCCAGTATTTTGTAATCCTGGGAATTTCCGGTGATCGGTCTCGTGCGCTTAGAATACGGAAGTTCCTCTAGAATCCCGATAACGGTAAAAGTGAAGCCGTCTATATTGACCATCTTGCCGAGCATATCGTTATGCGCAACGAGCATATCGAAACCGCCGGTGAAATTGTATTTCTTCATCATGGCCTTGTCGAAGCCCGGCGGAGGCGCGGCCTTTTTAACAAGCACACACACCCGCAGCTTGTTTTCCACGTCGTTCCAGTCCAGGAACCGGCCCCTGAGCGTGTAGATGAAATCCCTTTTCGTCCATTCCGGCGTCACGCCCATCACGCTGGTGGTGAGGCGCTGGTCCCCGTAGCTCAGAACGTTGCGCCAGTCGCGGCCCTCCGGGGAAACCATGTACAGTTCGGGCATCTTCTCACGCAGTCTCAGCACGTCCTCGTACCTAAAAACAGGCGGCGGGACATAATCGTCGGGTGAGGAGTAGGTCTGGCTGTAATTCTGGGAGATCTTCATCCTGGCCATACCGGAAATTTCCTTTTGTTTTTCAAGGCGCGCGTAGGTGGCGAAGATGGCCGAGAAAGCGTCTATAAAGACCACCGACCCGGCCGCGATGGCGAGGAAGCTCAGCACCGAGCGGGTCTTGTGCGCCCAGATCTCGGTGAAACCGGTTTTGGCGGCGTTAAGCAGTGATCTCACTTTTCGATCCTCCCGTCGCACATGCGGATATTGCGCCCGGCCCTGGCGGCCAGTTCCTTGTCGTGCGTGACCATGATCACGGTTATGCCTTCCGCGTTAAGATCGACCAGCATCTGCATGATCTCTTTGCTGGAGGCCGAGTCGAGGTTGCCGGTAGGCTCGTCGGCCAGTATCAGTTTGGGGGAATTCGCCAGGGCCCGGGCTATCGCCACGCGCTGGCGCTCTCCGCCGGAAAGCTCGAGAGGGATCTTCTTTTCCTTGCCGTGCAGCCCGACCTTGCCAAGCAGCGCGATAGCGCGCTTATGCATCTCGCCGCTGTCGGCCCCGGCGTACATCATGGGCAGGCAGACGTTTTCCACGGAAGAAAGCCTGTTCAGAAGGTGGAAAGACTGGAAGATGAAGCCTATCTCGTCGCGCCGGGTGTCGGAGCGCTCCAGGTCGGAAAGGGTGAAAACATCGCGCCCGTTCAGCGAGTATTTCCCGCCGCTCGGCTCGTCCAGCAGGCCTATGATGTTCAGCAGGGTGGATTTGCCGCAGCCGGAAGGCCCGGTGACGGCTACGAACTCTCCCGGCTTTATATCGAACGTGATCCCGCGGAGGGCCGGCCAGCCGGTCTTCCCCCCCTCGTAGATCTTCGTAAGTTCGGAACAGGTTATGCTCACTTTAAGCTCTCCGGAGTCGCGGTGAAAAGTTTATCGCCCGGCTTGACGGGGCCGGCCAGCTCCACCTCCGCTTCCGACCTGAGTCCCGGGAACACCTGCAGTTTTTCGGCCTCGTAGCCGCTCTTCTGCCGGTAGACGTAATTGTTAAGCCCGTCCTGGAAAAGCGTTTCGATGGGGGCTTTAAGCACGTCCTTTTTCGCTTTCATGTTGGCCGTAACTACGGCGCTCATGCCCACGCGCATCTTCTGGCTGGGTTTGTCTATCTTTATCACCACGCGGAAAACCTTGGAGCCGGAGCCCCCCCAGTTGTTGGACTTGCTTTCTGCCATGGGCGCCACCACGTCTATCGTGCCGGAGAATTTCTCGCCGGGAATGGCGGTGAAGGTGATGGAGACGGGCATGCCCAGCTTCAGCTTGAAGATGTCTATCTCGCTGATCTGAAGGTTCACCGCGAGCGTATTCATGTCCACTACGCGGGAGACGCAGGAGCCCGAACCGTCCACCCGCTTGCCCTCCCGGACCTCCTCTTCGCTGCCGCCCCTCCAGCCGTTGCTTATGCAGCGCGTGAGCAGCCCGGAGCGGGGCGCGATTATCGGGACCGGCACGTACTGGGTGGAGTCAATGCGCTCGCCGCCCTTGAACATCATTATTTTCTCGTTCTTCTCGACGTACTGGCCTTCCTTCTTCAAGATCTCGACTATGAATCCTTTGCTGGGAGGAAAAATGTCCAGCGCGTCGCGCGAGACCAGCTCGCCGGACTCCTGCAGGTCCAGCTTAAGGTCCCCTTTGCTCACTTCCCTTATGAAATCGGACAGGTCCTCGCGGACCAGCATCTTCTTATAGCGCGTATAGCCGGCGAACACCAGCGCGCTTACGAGCGCCAGGATTACCAGCCACAGTGCGGATTTAGCCATTTTTTTCATAATATGATCCTAATTATTCACCGATATTCTCGCCCAGCAGCACCCGGTAGTTGGCCAGCGCCAGGTCCAGGTCGTTCACGGCGTTGATCTGGCTGTTGCTGGCGTCCAGCAGCTTGGTCTGCGAGCTGTCCAGCTGAAGAAAGGACGCCCCGCCCAGGGAGTATTCGGTAAGCAGGTTGTCCATGGTATCCGTCTGGGCCTTCACCTGGAAATCGAGCAGCTGGCGGGATTTGACCTGCAATTCGATGTCTTTCTGGGCCAGGAGCACGCTTGTTTTAAGCGCGCGCACGGAATCCTCCAGGTCCAGCTGGGCCGCCTTGAGCGCGGCCGCGAACGAATCCACGTCGAGATAGTTCTGCGCGCCCAGGAAGCCGAAAGGGAGGCTCAGCGACGCCCCAAGGCTGTAAGACGGGTTCCCGGGCCCCGAACCGCCGGGCGTGCCGAGTATGCCAAGAGCCGTTTTTTGCCAGGCCGCGTCGACCCTGAGGCGGGGATAGTTGGACAGCACGCCGGCGCGGTTGGTCAGCTTCGTCTTCTCGAGCGAGACCTTCTGCTGGCGCAGGCCGTAGTTGTTTTCGAGGGCCTTCGCCACGTCTTCCCTGGGCAGCGGCAGCTTTATGTCCGCGGGCTGAGTGCTGACTTCCACGGCCTGCCCGGCCTCGGGCTCGGCGTTTATCAGCTCGTTAAAGGCCATCAGGGCTTTGCGCTCCGCCGTTTCCGCCTGCGCCAGGGAGAGTTCGCTCTGCAGCTTGTCGCCCTCGCTCTGCGTCACCTCTATCCGGCTCCTGGTGCCGGACTTGAATTGCTCGTCGGTATCCTTGTACTGGCGCTCGCGCGAGGCAAGGTTCATTTTGGCGGTGCCGATGCGCCGCTGCGCCGAATACAGCGCATAGAACCGGTTAAGAGCCTTCACGGCCTCGTTCTGTCTGGCCGTAAGCAGTTCGAGACGCGCGGCGTCGTAATCCAGCCTTGCGATCTTTATGCGCCGGACGGGGCTGGAGGCGGAATCGTACAGGTTCAGGAAAGCCGACAGGCTGGACGAGACCTCGTTCTTATCAAGGCGCAGGCGCTTGTCCTGGTCGTCGTAAAGGGTATCGGCCATGCTGAAGGTGAAAGACGGGAGTGCCGCGTCCAGCACGGCGGATTTATACGAATTCTCCGCCTGTTTGAAGCTCTGCTCGGCTTTGCGCAAGGCCGGGGAAGCTTCCAGCACGGTTTTGATATAGGATCTGGAAGTAAAAGGTTCCGCGGAGGCCGGGACGGCCAAAACCGCAAGAAATAATGCCGCAGCGGCGCAAAATATCGGGGCAGTTTGTTTCATAGTAGCAGTCCGGGGAAAAGAGCTTCAGCCGATCAACCCTTCCGACCGTAATTTATATTTTACAAAATTAACGCTGATTGCGCGTCCCTTTAGCGCGGCGGACGGGCGCGGCGGACGGTTCCAGTGCCCCGCGGATGGTCGTCAGCAGCAGCCCGCATTCGGGGCAGTCCAGGCCGGCCCTGAGGGAGTAGCTTAGATAGGTTTCGGCTTCCTTGTAGCTCTTCAGCTCGAAGCAGACGAGGCCGAGGTGCTTCGAAGTGGCGGCAAGGACCGGACGCGGGGCCGATACGGTGAGAGCCTCCTTCAGCGCCGCGTAGGCTTTCTGGTAGTCGTTCAGCCCCTCGTAGGCGGAGGCCAGCATATTGTAATACGGGTGTTTCCGGGCCTTATCCACCTCGCCGGCGCCCGCCAGCAGGCCGAGAGCTTCCTGGAATTGTTTTTCTTCTATGTAGATGCCGGCCAGGCCGATGAGGATGCCCGGATCTTTGCTGCCGTTCTGCACGGCGAGCTCCAGGTATTTCCTCACTTCGGCGGAGTTCCCTTTCTGGGAATTGATCCTGACCAGCGAGGTATAAGCGGCGAGGACCTGCGCCGGCTGAACCTTCTCTTTCGAGGAGATAACCTGGTTAAGGTCGGAAATGACCTCGTCCCATCTCTTTTCTTTTTCCAGCAGCTGCGCCCGCCGGAGAAGGTATTCCGCGCTGTAGCCGGCCGTATGCCCTTTAATAAGGAACCCGCAGTCCTCTATCGCCTGGCGCCCCACGCCTTCGGTGCAGCCTTTCCGCTTGGCGTCCAGATAGAAACTGGAAGCGACGAAGAACGCGCCCGCCGCGAAAAAGACGATCAGCCCCCATTTCAATATTTTTTTCATCGTTTTTTATCCAGGTTATTTTCCGGCTTTAGCGTAAAGGCAGTCGGCCTCCGCGTTGCGGCCTTCCCTGTCGAAGAGGGCGGCCAGTTTCCCGAGTCCTTCCTTATCCGAAGTCAGATCGTAGACGAAGATAGAGTACCCCGCGGTAAATACGGGCTTGCGGGCTTTCAGCCAGGAGAAGGTTTCCTTGTCGGGGTAATAGGTTCCCTGCAGATTGGTGGCCGAGACCGCGAGGAGGACCTCTTTCATATCGCAGACCTGCGCGCCGGTCCCCTTTAGATCGACGTTGGAAACGATCCCCAGCGGCAGGTAATTCAGGCCGTAGCTTTCAGGCCGCGCCACCCCGAAATAGGAGAGGATCACCGGCGGGTTCTCCCTGCTCTTTATATACCCGGCCACGCCGCCCAGGTCCTGCCCCCAGTCCAGGTTGGAATCGACGAAAAGTTTATAGCCGTTCGCAGGCCCTCCGGCCGGCTCGTTGAAATAGGCCAGGTAATAAGGATGCGCGCGCAGGACCGACGCGGCGTTGAGCGCCAGCAGGCCGCAGACCAGCCAGGCGCCCTTTCGTACCTCAAAAAGCTTCGCCAGGGCCAGGCCGGCCAGCACGGCGAGGAACGGCATTACGGGCAGGATATGCCTGTAGCCTATCTGCACCTTGGCGGTCAGCGCAACGGCGAAGAAGATCGCGGGCGGGAGAATAAGCCAAAGATGGTCCTTGCGGTAATTCCTGAAGATCACCCAGAGTCCCCCCAGCGCGCCGAGCAGGGCCAGCAGCGGGGTCTTTACGGCGAGCGCGGCCGGGAAATACCACCAGACGCCTTTAAGCGTATAGCGGCCCATCACGAAAGAGGAGCGGCCCGTATCCAGGCGGCTCAGCGTGGCGTAAAGCCCTTTCCAGTAAAGGACCAGGTCGAATTTATAGACCAGCGCCACCACCAGCAGGCAGGCGGTGAGGTAAAACAGCAGATAGCCCATGAGTTTCGGGAACTTCATGCGGGGCCGGAAATAATTATCCGCTATCCAGAAAGCGGCGACCAGGGGCGGAACGATGAACATGCTGAACTTCGAGACCAGGGCCAGCCCCGAAACCGCTCCGGCCAGGACGGCCCGGAGCCGCAGTCTTCCGGCGAGACCGGGGTCGGGGCGCTTCGGTCCCTTCACGTCTTTCTGAACCCCGTTTTCCGAAGTGAAAAGCCAGCCCAGGGCGAAAGAGCCGAAATAGAAGACGGCCGCGGCGGCGTCGGTGCTGATCAGCGCGTCGTTGGAGATGAAGGCCGGCATGAAACAGAAGACGGCCAGGCTGAGGGCCGCCGCCCGGGCCGAGGCCAGGCGGGAAGCGAAGAGCCAGATGAACCAGGCGAACAGCGCCGTCCAGATGATAAAAGTGAAAACGCGCGCGGTGTTCAGCAGGCGCGCGGGAGGAACGGTATTCTGGTACAGGAAAAGGTCGCCGTAATGGTACGGCATGAAATTGGCGAAATACGGGTGGCCGGTAAAGGTCTGGGGCTTCAGCGCCAGCAGAGGCAGGGCCGAGAGCATTTCCGAGAAAGGCGGGTGGTCCATGATGTTCATCACGTACCGGCCCGTGTAAAGATAGGAATACCCGCTCGAAAGATGGACGGTCTCGTCGTAGGTGGCCGCGGAGGAACCGATGAAGGAAAAGCCGGCGAATAGATGGAAAGCCAGCGCTGCGGCCGCGAGAATGACGGGGATCCTGGATCTTTCGCTCATATTACACTGAATATGATACAAAAATCCCCGCCGCCGCCGCCCGCGGCTAATGACCGCCCGGGGAATTTTGGTAAAATATATTCATGAAGATATTACTCGTTATAGTCCTTGTCGTTTTCGCGGCGGCCGGAGCGCACGCTTTCGATCTCGGCGGTTTTTTCCGCGGCTGCGGCAAGCCGGCTGATCTCGCTCTCAGGGAAGCCCCCCCCGCCGCGGCCCCGGCGCCCGCGGCCAGCAGCTTTCCGGCGAACATAAAACCGGAAGACGCCGCCTCCTTCATCGGGTCCGAACGCCCGGTGGTCATCGACATCCGTACCGCAGAAGAGCACGCGGCCGGTTACATCGCGGCCACCAGCCTGACCATGGATTACTACGCGCCCGACTTCCGGGACAAGCTTTCCAGGCTGGACAAGAACGCCAAGTACCTGATCTACTGCCGCAGCGGCAAGCGCAGCGGCGCCGCGCTGCTTATTATGAAGGAACTGGGCTTTGCCGAAGCGCACGACGTAGCGGGCGGGATCAACGCCTGGATAGCCGCCGGGCTCCCCGTGGTAAAATAGGCCGGCGCCCGGCCCGGACAAAGCGGCTTCGCGCTCACCGTTCTTTATTAACGACGGGCCTGACGTCCGTCAAGTGTAAAAGTTCTTTTTTATGGTGGAATATATACAGCAAACATCCAAAGGAGCGTGACATGGCGCAAAACATCGTTGAGAAAATACTGACCTCCCACCTCAGAGAAGGCGAATTCGTAAAGGGCAGCGAGATCGGCATCCGCATCGACCAGACGCTTACGCAGGACGCTACCGGCACCATGGCTTACCTGCAGTTCGAAGCCATGGGCCTGAAGGAAATAAAAACAGATCTTTCGGTCTCTTACGTAGACCATAACACCGTGCAGGTCGGCTTCGAGAACGCCGACGACCACCGGTACCTGCGCACCGTGGCCGCGAAATACGGCGTGGTCTTCTCCCGCCCGGGCAACGGCATCTGCCACCAGGTGCACCTGGAGCGCTTCGGCAAGCCCGGCACCACGCTGCTCGGCTCCGACTCCCACACCCCGACGGGCGGCGGCATAGGCCAGGTGGCCATCGGCGCCGGCGGGATCGACGTGGCCGTCGCCATGGGCGGCGGCCTCTTCTACACGGCGGCCCCCAAGGTGTACCTCGTCAACCTCACCGGCCAGCTTCAGCCGTGGGTGACCGCCAAGGACGTGGTCCTGAAGATGCTCGAGCTCCTGACCACCAAGGGCAACGTGGGCGTGATGCTGGAATACGGCGGGAAGGGCGTAAAGACCCTGTCCGTGCCGCAGCGCGCGACCATCGCGAACATGGGCGCCGAGATGGGCGTGACAACCTCCGTGTTCCCCTCCGACAATATCACGAAGAAATTCATGAAGGCCCAGGGCCGCGAGGCCGACTGGACCGAGCTGAAGGCCGACCGCGGCGCCAAGTACGACCGCGTGATAGACCTTGACCTTTCGGCCGTCGAACCGCTGGCCGCCTGCCCGCACAGCCCGGGCAATATCAAGAAGATCTCCGAACTGGCCGGCGGGCACGTGGACCAGGTCTGCATCGGCTCCTGCACCAACTCCTCCTACCGCGATATGATGACCGTGGCCGCCATCATGAAGGGCCATAAAGTGAAACCCGGCCTGACCGTGGCCATAGCGCCCGGCTCGCGCCAGGTGATGCAGATGCTGGCCCGCAACGGCGGCCTGGCCGACCTGCTGGACGCCGGCTGCCGCATCCAGGAAAGCGCCTGCGGCTTCTGCATCGGCAACCACTTCTCCCCCAAGAGCGGCGGCGTCTCCCTGCGCACCTCCAACCGCAACTTCGAGGGCCGCAGCGGCACCAAGGACGCGCAGGTTTACCTGGTGAGCCCCGAAGTGGCCGCGCTGGCCGCCATCACCGGCGAGTTCACCGACCCGCGCAAAGCGGGCATGGAGTACCCGAAGATAAAGGAACCCTCCGTATTCAAGTCCGACGACGTGATGTTCGTAAAGCCCTCGCCCGAGCTCAGGAGCACGGCGGTGGTGCGCGGCCCCAACATCGGCGAGCCGCCGAAGAACGACAGGATGCCCGAGAAGCTCGACGGCACCGTGATGATCCACGTCGGCGACAAGATCACCACCGACCACATCATGCCCGCGGGCGCGCGCCTGAAGTACCGCTCCAACGTCCCGAAGTACGCCGAGTACGTTTTCGAACCGGTGGACCCGACCTTCCACAAGCGCTGCCTGGAGAACAAGGCCGCCGGCGGCCATAACGTGATAGTGGCCGGCGAGTCGTACGGCCAGGGCTCCAGCCGCGAGCACGCCGCGATGTGCCCGATGTACCTGGGCGTCAAAGCCGTGGTCGCCAAGTCGTTCGAGCGCATCCACACGGCGAACCTGATAAATTTCGGCATAGCCCCGCTGACGTTCAGGAACCCCGCGGACTACGACGGCATCAAAGCCGGCGACAAGCTGACCTGCGGCGACTGGCGCGCGGCTTTCGCCGAGGGCAAACCCGTGCTGCTCAGGAACGAGCGCACCGGCGCCGCGGTCGAATGCGTCTGCGCCCTGTCCGGGCGCCAGAAGGCCATCCTCACCGCGGGCGGCCTCCTCAACCAGACTACCGGCAAATAAAGGACGACAACTATGGCACAACGAGGAATTAGGGAATACGAAGGCAAGAAGATACTTTTCGACGGGCTGGCCAAAACCCTCCCGTCCTTCAAGGGCAAGTCGGAGAAGCTGGCGCTGGTAAAGCCGGACACCGACCCGAAGCAGCTGCTGAAAGACCATCCCTGGCTGCTCAAAGAGAAGCTGGTGGCCAAGCCCGACCAGCTGTTCGGCAAGCGCGGCAAGCACGGCCTGCTGTGCCTGAACGCCGACTGGAAGACCGCCTGGGCGTGGATCGCCGAGCGGATGCACAAGACCGTCACCGTGGGCAAGACCACCGGCGAGCTGAACACCTTCATGATAGAGCCGTTCACACCGCACAAAGAGGACGCCGAGGAATGCTACGTGGCCATCCGCGCCTACCGCGACTATGACACGGTCTACCTCTCCAACAAGGGCGGCATCTACGTGGAAGAGAACTGGGACAAGGTGAAGGAAACCCAGGTCCCGATACTCTCCTCCCTCGACGACGTCAAGCTCAATATGCCCGAATTCGGCAAGCGCAAAGCGCAGATAGAGGAATTCGTCCGCGCCCTGTACAAGGTTTACGCCGAGGGCCATTTCACCTATCTTGAGATCAACCCTTTCACCTTCTCCGGCGACGAGATAGTGCCGCTGGACCTGGTGGCCCGGGTGGACGACACCGCGGCCTTCGAATGCACGAAGATCTGGGGCGACCTGGAGTTCCCCTCCTCGTTCGGCCAGCACCTCACCAGGGAAGAGGAATTCATCCGCCGCATAGACGAGGGCACCGGCGCCAGCCTGAAACTGACCATGCTTAACCCCGACGGCCGCGTCTGGAACATGGTGGCCGGCGGCGGCGCTTCGGTGATCTACGCGGACACCGTCTGCGACCTGGGCTTCTCCAGGGACCTCGCCAACTACGGAGAATATTCCGGCGACCCCTCGGCCGAGGACACCTACCAGTACGCGAAAACCGTCCTGGACCTGATGACCCGCAAGAAGGACCCGCGCGGCAAAGTGCTGATCATCGGCGGCGGCATAGCCAACTTTACCGACGTGGCAAAGACCTTCAAGGGCATCATCAAGGCCCTCACCGAGTACAAGCAGAAACTGGTGGAAGGCAAAGTGAAGATCTACGTGCGCCGCGGCGGCCCGAACTACAAGGAAGGCCTCGCCAATATGCGCAAGCTGGGCGAGACCCTGGGCGTGCCGATAGAAGTGTACGGCCCCGAGACCCATATGACCGCCGTCGTTTCCATGGCGCTCAAGCCGGCCCCGGCCGCCAAACAGCGCGTCGCAGGAGGCAAAAAATAATGAAACCCGAGCTTTTCACCAAAGATACTACCGCGATAGTCTACGGCTACCACGTCAACGCCATCCAGCGCATGCTGGACTTCGACTACGCCTGCGGGCGCAAGGTCCCGTCGGTGGCGGCCATCGTCAACCCCGGCGCCGAAGGCGTCCACAAGGTGTTCTTCGGCAAAGGCGAAGTGCTGCTGCCGATGTACAAGAACTTCGCCGCGGCCGCCGCCAGGCACCCCAGGGCGGACGTGGTCGTGAACTTCGCCTCCTACCGCTCCGCTTTCGATTCAAGCATGGAAGCCCTGAACCACCCGAACATCCGCACCGTGTGCGTGATCGCCGAGGGCGTGCCGGAGCGCCGCGCGCGCATCCTGGCCGCCACGGCCAGGAAGCTCGACAAGATGGTCATCGGGCCCGCCACCGTGGGCGGCATCAAGGCCGGCTGCTTCAAAATAGCCAACACCGCCGGAACCTACGAGAACATAGTGGAATCCAGGCTGCACCGGCCCGGCTCCGTCGGGTTCGTGTCCAAGTCCGGCGGCCTCTCCAACGAGTGCTACAACATCATAGCCCGCAATACCGACGGGCTGTACGAAGGCATAGCGATCGGCGGCGACGCCTACCCCGGCTCCACCCTGCTGGAGCACATCCTGCGCTACGAGGCCATCCCGGCCGTGAAAATGATAGTGGCGCTGGGCGAGATCGGCGGCACCGAAGAGCTGCGCATAGTGGAAGCTCTCAAGGCCAGGAAGATCAAGAAGCCGCTGGTCATCTGGGTGACCGGAACCTGCTCCAAGATGTTCCCCGCGGGCGTGCAGTTCGGCCACGCGGGCGCGAAGGCGGGTTCCGACCTGGAGACCGCGGACGCCAAGAACAAGGCGCTGAAGGACGCCGGCGCGATAGTGCCGGACTCTTTCGACGACTACGGCGTGAGGATCAACGAGACTTACGAGAAGCTGGTGAAGAAGGGCGTCATAAAGCCCGCCCCCGAAGTGCAGGCCCCGGCCCTGCCGATGGACTTCGCCCAGGCCCTCAAAGAGGGCAAGATCCGCAAAGCCACCACGTTCATCAACACCATCTCCAACGAGAAGAAAGAAGAGCTGGAATACCTGAATATACCGATCTCCAAGGTGCTCGAGAGCAATATGGGCATCGGCGGCGTGATAGGGCTGCTCTGGTTCAAGCGCGAGCTGCCTGACTACGGGCGCAAATTCCTGGAAACGGCGCTGATGCTGACCGCGGACCACGGCCCGGCCGTGAGCGGCGCGCACAACGCCATCGTGGCGGCGCGCGCGGGCAAGGACATCATCTCCAGCCTGGCCTCCGGCCTGCTGACGATCGGCCCGCGCTTCGGCGGCGCCATCGACGGCGCGGCGCAGCAGTTCAAGCGCGCCTATGACGCCGGCCTGACGCCGGAACAGTTCATCAGCGACATGAAAGCCAAAGGCCTCAACGTCCCCGGCATCGGCCACAAGGTTAAGAGCCTGAGCAACCCCGACATGCGCGTGACGCAGCTGAAGGCCTTCTGCAAAAAGAACTTCAAGAAGACGGACCTGCTGAACTACGCGCTCGCGGTGGAGCAGCTGACCACGAAGAAGAAGGGCAACCTGATCCTGAACGTGGACGGCTGCATCGGCATCGCCTTCGTGGACATGCTGTCGAGCAGCGGCCTGTTCTCCAAGGACGAGATCAACGACATCGTCAACATGGGCTGCCTCAACGCCCTGTTCGTGGTGGGCCGTTCCATCGGCATCTTCGGGCACATCTTCGACCAGAAGCGCCTGAAGCAGCCGCTGTACCGCACCCCGTACGACGAGATAGCGTATATGACGGACCTGTAGAGAACCGCCGGGGCCAAAAGGCCCCGGCAGTTCTAACATAACGCGAGCATCAAGGAGACACAATGCCCACACACAAGATATACTGGACCGAGATCGACGAAGCCCCCGCCCTTGCCACGTATTCCCTGCTTCCCATCGTCCGCGCCTTCACCAAAGGCACCGGCGTGGAGCTGGAGACCAGCGACATCTCGCTGGCCGGCCGCATCATAGCGAATTTCCCGGAGAACCTGACCGAAGCGCAGCGCCTCCCCGACAACCTGGCCCAGCTCGGCGCGCTTACGCTTAGATCCGAAGCCAATATAATAAAACTGCCGAACATCAGCGCCTCCGTGCCGCAGCTCAAGGCGGCGATAGCGGAACTGCAGAGCCAGGGCTACAAGATCCCGGACTACCCCGAGAACCCGCAGACCCCGGCCGAGAAGGAGCTGAAAGAGCGCTTCGCCAAGGTGCTGGGCTCCGCCGTCAACCCCGTGCTCCGCGAAGGCAACTCGGACCGCCGCGCGCCGCTCTCCGTCAAGAATTTCGCGAAGAAACACCCGCACAAGCTGGCCCCGTGGAACAAGGACGCCAAGGGCCACGTGGTGCACATGGAAGCGGACGACTTCTACGGCAACGAGAAGTCGGTCTGCGTCGAGAACCCCGGCGAGCTGAAGATAGAGCTGGTCTCCGGCGGCCAGACCACCCTGCTGAAGGCCGTGAAGGCCTCGAAGGGCGAGATCGTGGACGGAACTTTCATGAACGTCAGGGCGCTGAGGCGCTTCTACGCCGACCAGATAGAGGCGGCAAAGAAAGAGAACCTGCTGCTCTCCGTGCACCTGAAGGCCACGATGATGAAAGTGTCCGACCCGGTGCTGTTCGGCCACGCCGTGTACACCTTCTTCCAGGACGTTTTCGACAAGCACGCCGGGACCTTCAAGACCCTGGGCGTGAACCCCAACATGGGCCTGGGCGACCTGTACAAGAAGCTCGAGACCCTGCCGGCGGACAAGAAGGCGGAGATCGAGGCCGACATCAAGGCCGAATACGCGAAGCGCCCAGCGCTGGCGATGGTGGATTCAGCCAAGGGCATCACCAACCTGCACGTCTCGAGCGACATCATCATCGACGCTTCGATGCCGGTGGTCGTGCGCGACGGCGGCAAGATGTGGAACGCCGAAGGCAAGCTGCAGGAGACCAAGGCCCTGATCCCGGACCGCTGCTACGCGGGCGTGTACAAGGCCATGCTCGACGACTGCCGCGAGCACGGAGCTTTCGACCCGGCCACGATGGGCTCGGTGCCGAACGTAGGCCTGATGGCCCAGAAAGCCGAGGAATACGGTTCCCACCCGACCACTTTCGAGCTCCCCTCGGACGGCACGGTGAAAGTCACCGACGCCTCCGGCAAGGTCCTTATCGAGCACAAAGTCGAGAAGGGCGACGTCTGGCGCATGAGCCGCGTGAAGGACATCCCGGTGCAGGACTGGGTGAAACTCGCCGTAAAGCGCGCCAGGGCTACCGGCGCCCACGCCGTCTTCTGGCTGGACAAGAACCGCGCCCACGACGCGCAGGTCATCGCCAAGGTGGAGAAATACCTGAAAGACCATGACACTACCGGCCTGACGATAAAGATACTCCCCCCGGTAGAGGCGCTGCGCTATTCCAACGAGCGCATCCGCAAAGGCCTGGACACCATCTCGGTGACCGGCAACGTGCTGCGCGACTACCTGACCGACCTGTACCCGATCCTGGAGCTGGGCACCAGCGCCAAGATGCTCTCCGTAGTGCCGCTGCTCGCCGGCGGCGGCCTGTTCGAGACCGGCGCGGGCGGCTCGGCCCCCAAGCACGTCCAGCAGTTCCAGAAAGAAGGCTACCTGCGCTGGGATTCGCTCGGCGAATTCTCCGCGCTCGGCGCTTCCCTCGAGCACCTGGGCAACATGTTCAAGAACGCCAAGGCCCTCGTGCTGGCCGAGACGCTGGACCAGGCCATCGCGAAGTTCCTCGATACCAACAAGTCCCCCGCCCGCAAGGTTGGCGAGATAGACAACCGCGGCAGCCACTTCTACCTGGCCCTGTACTGGGCGCAGGCGCTGGCCGCGCAGGATAAGGACGCGGAGCTGAAAGCGCGCTTCACCGAAACGGCGAAGCAGCTGGAGGCGAACGAGGAGAAGATCAACGGCGAATTGATCGGAGCTCAGGGCAAGCCCGTGGACATGGGCGGCTATTATCACCCCGACAAGAAGAAGACCGGCGCGGCAATGCGGCCCAGCCCGACCTTCAACGGCATAGTCGACGCGCTGCTGAAGAAGGCCGAAGCCGCCGTAGCCTGACGCCCGCCGCCAGGAACGGTAAATGAACGCCCCGCCCTTTCCGGCGGGGCGTTTATTTTACGCTCCCGGGCAGGGAAAAGACTTCGGGTTTCGAAATATGTTTCAATTATACAGGACGGAGAACGAGCAGGAGCTAATATGAACAAACCCAACGAACAGCAGAAGACCGAGGCGGCCGTTACGCCGCGCGCGCAGGACTACGCGCAGTGGTACCTGGACGTCATAAAGAAAGGCTGCCTGGCCGAGCACTCCGCGGTGCGCGGCTGCATGGTCATCCGCCCCCACGGCTACGCCATCTGGGAAAAGATGCAGCGCGAACTGGACGACAGGTTCAAGGCCACCGGGCACGAGAACGCCTATTTCCCCCTTTTCATCCCCCTGTCCTTCTTCTCCAAGGAAGAAAAGCACGCCTCCGGCTTCGCCAAGGAATGCGCCGTGGTCACGCACCACCGCCTCAAATCCGTGAACGGCGAGGTGGTAGTGGACCCCGATTCCAAACTTGAAGAGCCCCTGGTAGTCCGCCCCACCAGCGAGACCATCATCTGGGCGCAGTACAAGAACTGGATCCAGAGCTACCGCGACCTGCCCCTGCTGATAAACCAGTGGGCCAACGTCGTGCGCTGGGAAATGCGCACCAGGCTCTTCCTGCGCACCGCCGAATTCCTCTGGCAGGAAGGCCACACCGCGCACGCCACCGAGAAGGAGGCCCTGGAGGAAACCTGGCGGATGCTGGACGTCTACGCGGATTTCGCCGAGAACGTGATGGCGGTACCCGTCCTGAAAGGCCGCAAGACCGAAGGCGAGCGTTTCGCGGGCGCCCTCGAAACCCTTTCCATCGAAGGCCTGATGCAGGACGGCAAAGCCCTGCAGATGGGGACCAGCCATTACCTTGGGCAGAACTTCTCCAAAGGCGCCGACGTGAAGTTCCAGAACAAGGAAGGCCAGCTGGAATACGTTTACGCCACCAGCTGGGGCGTCAGCACCAGGCTGGTAGGCGCTCTCATCATGACGCATTCGGACGACGCCGGGCTGGTGCTCCCCCCCAAGCTCGCCCCGATACAGGTGATCGTGATCCCCATCTTCAAGAACGAGGAAGAGCGCGTCAGGACCGTGGGCGAGGCGAAGAAAGTGGCCGCCGAACTTAAAACCCTTGGCGTCGCCGTGCGCGTGGATGAGCGAGACGGCCTCATGCCCGGCGCGAAATACTACGAATGGGAAGGGAAAGGCGTGCCGCTGCGCATAGAGGTCGGCCCCAAGGACCTGGAAAAAGGCTCCCTCTGCATCGCCCGCAGGTTCGTACCGGAGATCAAAGGTGAAGCTCCCGACGCGCTGCGCCGCCGGCGCAAGACCTTCCTGCCGAGGGCGGAAGCGATCGCTTCCATACTGCCCACGCTGGAAGCCATGCAGAAAGAGCTGCTGGAGCGCGCCAGGGCGAACCGGGCGGCGCGCACCCGCGTGATAGACAAGCTGGAGGATTTTGAAAAGTTCTTCAAGGACGAGGGCGGCGGCTTCGCCTGGGTGCACTGGGCCGGGACGTCGGAGCAGGAGGAAGAGATGACCAAGCGCTTCGAGACCTCCATCCGCTGCATCCCGTTCGAGGACCAGATCCCCCCTGAAGCCAAAGGAGAGGGCGCCTGCATATTTACCGGGAAGCCCTCGAAACAGAGAGTGCTGATGTCCAAATCCTATTGAGCGCAATAGGCCCCAAAAAAGCCCGCTCCGCAGCGGGCTTTTTTATTCCCCGCGGCGGCAGGCGCCGCCCTTTTGCCTTTAAGGCATACGCGAAAATCTGCTATATTTGTGTTAGTAAATATAGCCGCGATAACAGGATCCTCTATGAAGCTTTCCGAATTTATCCGCCCCTCCAGCCTGGCCGAAGCGCGCAAGACCTTGCGAGCCTTGGGGCCCAAAGGCATGGTACTCGCCGGAGGCACCGCGCTCCATTTCATGCCGGGCAAGACTCCGGTCACCGCCGTAGACATAACCGGCCTGGGCCTTTCCTACATCAAACAGAAAGGCGACTACTTCAGCATCGGCGCCGCCACCCCCCTCTCCGACATCCAGCGCTACCGCGGCCCCCGCTGGGCGATGCACGAGATCTGCCGGCGCATTTCCACCCACCAGATCCGCAACGTCTCCACCATCGGCGGCAATATCTGCCGCGTCTTCCCCTGGGCCGACCTGCCCGTCGTCCTGCTCGCCATGGACGCGCGCATGGTAGTCTACTCCGGCAAGGACAAGGAAATTCCCGCCGACGAGTACTTCTCTTCCCAGCCCGCCAGGCTCTTCAGGGACGGGGACCTGCTAACCGCCGTCAAGATCCCGGTGCTGAAAGCGCATCACGGCTTCGGCTCGGTGAAGGCGACCCGCAACGCCACCGCTTTCTCCCTTGTAACCATCGCCGCCCTGCTGGAACTGAAGGGCGGCGTTATCAAGTCCGCGCGCGTGGCGGCCGGCAGCGGCATCCCCTTTCCCCAGCGCCTGAAGCCCGTCGAGGCCGCCCTCGCCGGCAAAGAGGCGGTAACCGCGGTTTTCAAGGAAGCGGCCGCGGCCGCCGGCGCCGCCGCCAGGTGGGTGGGCGGAGAAGGCATGAGCGCCGACTACATCCGGCAGCTTGCCGAGGTTTCGATACTTGACGCCCTGGAAAGGGCCGCTGAATTCGCTCGCGGGAGGGCTGAATAATGACCAAGGGAACCCACACCGTAAGTTTTACCCTTAACGGGGAGAAGCAGACCTTCGACACCAGGCCCGACGAGAAGCTGCTGACGCTGCTGCGCCGCGAAGGCTACCGGGGCACCAAGTACGGCTGCGGCCAGGGCACCTGCGGGGCCTGCACCGTGCTGCTGGACGGCCGGGCGACCTACGCCTGCCTGCTTTACGCCATGCAGGCCGAAGGCCGCAGCGTCCGCACCATCGAGAGCGTCGGGACCTTCGACAACCCCGGCGAGTTCCAGAAAGAGCTGGTCGCCGCCGGCGCCGTGCAGTGCGGCTACTGCATCCCCGGCATGGTCATGAGCGCCACCGCGCTGATGGAGACCGAAAAGGATTTCGAGGACGAGATCGTAAAGGAATACATGGACGGCAACCTCTGCCGCTGCACCGGCTACGAGAAGATCTGGGTGGCCCTGCGCAAAGTCCTGGACCGGCAGGCCGCGGAGGGCAATAAGCCCGCCGCAAAGAAAACCTCCTCCAAGGGGGCGAAAAATGAACAGGCATGAAAAAGCGAAGAACTTCAAGCAGGTAAACCATTCGGTGATCAAGATCGACGCCCTCCAGCTCGCTCTCGGTAAGGATTCCTACGTCGCCGACTTCGTGCCGCGCGACGCCCTCACCATCAAGATGCTCTGGAGCCCGCATCCGCACGCCCGCATCAAATCCATGGACGTCTCCAAGGCGGAGAAGATGCCCGGCGTAAAGGCGGTTCTCTGGTACGGCAACGTTCCGCGCATAGCGCACTGCACCGCGGGCCAGGGCTTCCCCGAGCCGTCCCCCTACGACACTTTCATGTTCGACAAAAAAGTCCGCTTCGTCGGCGACCGCGTCGCCGCCGTGGCGGCCGAGACCGAGGAGCAGGCCCTGGCCGCCCTCGAGGTCATCAAGGTCGAGTACGAGCTGCTGAAACCCGTGTTCTCGCTCGACGAGGCCATGGCCAAAGGCGCGCCGGTCATCCACGACGAGTCCGAAGCCCACGTCCCGATCCCGATCCCCTACGAGCCCAAGAAGAACCTCGTCGCGCACGTGGCCTGCGAGGCCGGCAGTTTCGAGAAGGGCCTTAAGGAGGCGGACTTTACCTTCGACCAGACCTTCGAAACCCCGTACGCCCAGCACTGCCCCATCGAGCCCTACACATCGATGGCCCAGATCGCGTCCTCGGGCCGCATCGTCATCACCACTTCCACCCAGGTCCCCTTCCACTGCCGGCGCATCGTAGCGAAGACGCTCGACGTCCCGGTGCAGAAGATCCGCGTTATCAAGCCCCGCATCGGCGGCGGCTTCGGCTGCAAGCAGGAAGTCCTGCTCGACGACGTTACGGCGATGTTCGCTTTGCGCACCGGCCGCGCCTGCCTCTGGCAGTTCAACCGCGAAGAGACCTTCCGCACCGGCCGCACCCGCCACCCCTTCCGCATCCGCCTGCAGACCGGCGTTAAGAAGGACGGGACCATCACCGCCATCAACATGGACTGCATCAATAATACCGGCGCCTACGGCGGCCACGGGCTCACCGTGGTCTCCTGCGCCGGCTCCAAGGTGCTGCCGCTCTACCACTGCGAGAACATCAAGTTCGACGGCAAGTCGTACTATACCAACCTGCCCGTCGGCGGCGCCTACCGCGGCTTCGGCGCCACGCAGGCCTTCTTCGCCATGGAGTCCCTGATGGACCAGATGGCCGAAGCCATCGGCATGGACCCGATGAAGTTCCGCCAGATCAACCACATCCGCGAGGGCGAAGGCTCCCCGATCTTCGCCGCGCTGGGCGAAGGCCGGGAAGGCACGCCGATGACCGTAGGCTCCAACGCGCTGGCCGAATGCATCGTGCAGGGCGCGGAAGCCATCGGCTGGAAGAAGCGCCAGGACTGGCGCGGCAAGACCGGCCGCTACCGCCGCGGCATAGGCATGGCCTGCCTGATGCAGGGCTCCTCCATCCCGGACATAGACATGGGCGCCGCCTCCATCAAGATCAACGAGGACGGCTCGTTCAACCTGCTCGTCGGCGCCACCGACCTGGGCACCGGCTCGGACACCGTGCTGGCCCAGATCGCCGCCGAGGAGCTGGAGACGACCACCGACAAGATGATCGTCTACTCCTCCGACACCGACCTGACCCCGTTCGACGTGGGCGCCTACGCCTCGTCCACCACCTATCTCTCCGGAGAGGCGGTCCGCAAGGCCGCAGCCGACGCCAAGCGCCAGATACTGGCCACCGGCGCCGAAATGCTGGGAGTACTCGTGGAAGAGGTCCACTGCGAGGACGCCACGGTGCAGAACAAGGACGGCAGCAAGAAGGTCTCGTACAGCGACATCGCCAACTACGCCCTGTACCAGAAGAACCAGTACCAGATCATCGGCACGGCCTCGCATATCACCAAGAAGTCCCCCCCGCCGTTCGCCGCCCACTTCGCCGAGATCGAAGTGGACACCTGGACCGGGTTCATCCGCGTGCTCAACTACGTCTCGACTATAGACTGCGGCACCGCCGTCAACCCGACCCTGGCCGAGGGCCAGACCGAGGGCGGCACGCTGAACGGCATCAGCTACGCCCTGACCGAGGAGTACCTCTTCCAGAACGGGCGCATGATGAACGCCTCCTTCGCCGACTACCACATCTACTCGATGCGCGACCGGCCGCCGCTGCAGACCATCCTGGTCCCCTCTTACGAGGAGACCGGGCCGTTCGGCGCCAAGAGCGTGTCGGAGATCTGCATCAACGGGCCGGCGCCCGTCTTCGGCAACGCCATCTACAACGCCACCGGCGCGCGCCTTAACGAGTTCCCCTTCACCCCCGAAAAGGTGCTGAAGGCCATCCAGGCCGTAGAAAAGAAGTAATCAGCCCGTAAAAGACCGCCGCCGCATCTGTAAAAGGTGCGGCGGCGGTTTTTTATTCGGGGACACAATACTTAATTATTGAATTAAGTATTGTGTCCCCGGAATTATCAGCCCCCGGAGAAGGGCGACAGGAGGGTTACCAGGTCGCCGTCCTGGATGGGTGCGTCCCAATCCACGAATTTATCGTTGATGGAGGCCTTGGAGATATTGGTGGTGAGAGGAATGGTCTTGCCGGCCTGCAGCTCATGGAGCAGCTGTCGAGCGGTGCCGGCCTCGGTTTCATAAACCTCGGTCTGGGTGCCGCGGCGCTCGCCCACCAGGGCGAAATAGCGTATCGTGATCTTTTTTTTCATATCACTCCTTCGGGGCGTGCAGGTACATGAAGGCCTTTTCCGGGGTTATGGGCAGCGACGGAGCGGCCTTATCTTTGCGCACGCTGCGCAGGGCTTCCAGTATGGCGAAGTACGCGCCCAGGCCGTGAACGAAAGGCGGCTCGCCGATGGCCTTGCTGTTGCACACGGCGAAGGGATTGCTGGAATCCTTCAGCAGGGTCACCTCGAAGCGCTTCGGGACGAACTTGATGTCCGGGACCTTGTAGGCGTTCACGCCGGTGAGCACTTTGCCGTCGGCGCCGTAGCGGATCTGCTCTATCGTCGCCCAGCCGATGCCCTGGACCACGGCGCCATGGATCTGGCCGAGGTCGACCTCGGGAGACAGCGATTCGCCGACGTCCTGCACAACGTCTATGCCCTCTATGGTATAGGTGCCGCGTGCGCAGTCGAGCAGCACCTCGGTCAGCGAGGCGGCGTAGCTGTAGTAGGCGAAAGGCCGGCCGCGTTCAGTCTTAAGGTCGTAATGCAGGTTCGGCGTGGCATAGAAAGCGTGCTCCGACAGGTCGACGCGCGCCCACTGCGCGGCCGCCACAAGCTCCTTCCAGCCCAGGCTTGAGCGCTTCTCGGCGACGCAGACATCCCCGTCGCGGATGGCGACGGAGGCGGGGTCGCCGCAAGCCAGGTGCCGGGCCGCGAACTCGCGCAGGCGGGCGGCGAGCTTCTCGCAGGCGAACTTGGTGGCCATGCCGTTGAGGTCGGCCCCGGAACTGGCAGAGGTCGGGGAAGCGTTCGGTATCCGGGAGGTGTTGGTGGTCTCCACCCGCACCTTATCGACGGGTATGCCCAGCGTGCGCGCCGCTACCAAGCGGATCTTGGTGTTCACACCCTGGCCCATCTCCACCGCGCCGGTGCTGACCGAGACGCTGCCGTCGACGTAAATGTTGACCAGCGCGGAGGCCTGGTTAAGCGCCATCTGCGCGAAAGAGATCCCGAAACAGACAGGCACTACTGAAAGCCCGCGTTTCGTGCCGGTGTGGGACTTGTTATATTCCGCTACCGCCGAGCGGCGGGCGGAAATATTCACCTTCTCGTCCAAAGTCTGCCAGCAGCGCACCGCGTTCACGGAGTCGGGTTTAGCGCCGTACGGCAGGGTATCGCCTTCGCGCAGCAGGTTCCCGCCCTTGAGGATCTCCGCCTCCAGGCCGATCAGTTCCGCGGCGTGGTTCAGCGCGGCTTCTATGGCGAAAGTGCCCTGCGGCACGCCGAAGCCGCGGAAAGCGTTGTTCGGCGGGATATTGGTGCGGCAGCTTACCCCGGTTATGCGGATGTTGGGAATATTGTAAGAGCCGGAAACGTGCAGGAAAGAACGCCCCAGCACGGCCAGCGAAATATCGGCGCAGGCGCCGGCATGCTGAAAGAGGTCTACCTGGTAGGCCAGGATCTTCCCCTCGGCGTCCAGGCCCAGCTTGTAGTCGTACTCGTAAGCATGGCGCTTGCCGGTGGTGGCTATATCCTCGTTGCGGTCCAGCACCAGTTTTACGGGCCGCTTAAGGATGAAAGCGGCCATGGCCGGCGCCACTATCCAGACCGCCGTGGACTCCTTGCCGCCGAACCCGCCGCCCAGCCGGCGGATGTCGAGTTCCACCTTGTGCATGGGGATGCCCAGCACTTCGGCGAGATGGCGGTGGTAAGCGCCCGGCGACTGCGCGCTGGCATGCACCTTGATGGTGTCGTGCTCGCCCGGCTCGGCCAGGGCGCGCTGCGTTTCGAAATAGAAATGTTCCTGCGGGCCGCTGGAAAGCCGCCCCTGCGCCACATATTTGCACTTGGCGAAAGCGGCGTCGGGATCGCCGTTGACCAGCACGCGCCGGGCCCCGTGCACCAGCCCTTTCGCCGCGGCTTCGCGCGGGTCGAACACCGCTTCCAGCTTCTCGATATCGGAGGTGATAAGCTTGACCGCGCGCCGGGCGTTGCGCTGGGTATCGGCCACCACCAGCGCTATAGGCTGGCCTATATACTCCACGCTGTCCACGGCCAGCAAAGGCTGGTCCTTCAGCACATGCCCCACCTGGTTGAGGCCGGGCACGTCGCGGTGAGTGTAAACCGCCGCTACGCCGGGCGCGGCGGCGGCGCGTGAGATGTCGAGGGAAAGTATTTTACCGCGGGCGACCGGGGAAGTATAAAGGACCGCGTGCAGGCAGCCGGGGACCGGGATATCGTCCACGAAACGCGAAGTTCCGCGCACGTGCATGTTCATGTCTTCGTTCTTCATACAGCCTCCCCCGCGGCGGCGGGCGCGGCAAAGCTGGCGCGCACCAGCTGACCCAGCAGCAGTTTCTTGTACGCCGCGGAACCCCGGATATCGTCTATAGGCCTTGCCGCGGCCGCGGCCGCTTTGGCTATGGCGTCCGCGGTCTCCGCGTCCGGCTTGCGGCCGTAAAAAGCCTCCAGGCCGCCTATCAGGAGCGGGACCGGCGCAACGCCGCCCGCGGCCAGGCGGATATCGGTAATGGCGCCGCCGGGGCCGGTGGTAAGGCGCAGCGCCGTGTTCACCGCCGCGATGTCCAAAGTGGCCCGGTTGGAGACTTTTTCAAAATGACAGCGGGCGCCGGCCGGCAGCAGCGGGATGACGATCTCGCTGACCAGGTCTCCGCAGGCCAGATCGGTCTTCTTGTACCCCAGGAAGAACTTCGAAAGCGGGACTTCCCGCTTCGCGCCGGCGGCGTCGATTATGACAAGCCGCGCGTCCAGCGCCAGCAGGAGGATGGAAGCGTCCCCGATCGGAGAGGCGTTGACGATATTGCCGGTCAGGGTGGCCTTATTGCGCAGCAGCGTGGAGGAGTGGCGCAGGAGGTCCGTAACTAACTCCGGGAAATGCTTCCGGACGGCGGCGGACCTGCGGAAATCCTCGATAGTGACCGCTCCGCCCACGCGCAGCGTTTCTCCGTCCGCGCGGACATAGTCCAGGTCGCAGCGGTTGGACAGGAAGCAAAGCTCGCTTTCGAGCAGCTGCTCGGGCCTCTGCACGAACAGGTCGGTGCCCCCGGCCACCAGCACCGCGTCCGTGGCGGGCGTCCGGGGTTCGGCGCGCAGCTGCGCCAGCTGGTCCGGCAGCGCGCGGAAGTACTCCGGAACCACCCCGGCGGCGATAAGCGCGTCGAGCCGTTCGGCAGGATCGGTATCCGCCCCCGCCAGCTTTTCGCACAGCGCGCGCGCCGCATTCCGGATGGAGACGTAGCCCGTGCAGCGGCAGATATTGCCGTCCAGCGCGTCTATGGCGTCCTCGTAAGAAAGAGTAGAACTGCCCAGGCAGAAGCCGGTAAGGGACAGCACAATGCCGGGCGTGCAGAACCCGCACTGCGAGGCGCTGTTATCGATGATAAGCTGCTGTACCAGCGTAAGAGGTTCGCCTATAAGGCCCTCGACGGTTACGATGTGGCAGCCGTCCACGTCGCCGATGGGCAGCAGGCAGGAGGCGCAGGCCTTATAGGCCACGCTGCCGTCAGCCTGCCGGGCGCCCACCAATACGGTGCAGGCGCCGCACTCACCTTCCCGGCAGGCTTCCTTGGTGCCGGACAGGCAGGCCACGCCGCGGATGAACTCGAGCAGGACCATGCCGGGGCGTTCTTCCGTAGTGACCGCGCGCTGGTTAAGAATAAAGCTCAACATACACGACTCCTTAAAGGTCAGCTGCCGATATATTTGGCGACGAGGCTCCTGGCCTCGGCCGTATCCGTGGTTCCGTTCACGAGCACGCGGCCGTCCGGGAAGACCACAAGGCGCCTGTCGCCGCCGGTAAATTCGAGCACTACCCCGTTGAACGTTACCGAGCCGAGGGGCTTCAGCCGTTCGGCCAGCCTCTCAAAATCGGGGGCCAGCCTGCGCTCCGGCGTGACCTGCACCGCGTTCCTGCCGCAGAGGACCGCGGACGAGGACGAGCCACGTTTGGAATCCAGGAAATGAAAGCCCCGCGCGCCGCAGCACACGCAGCCGGCTCGGCGCTCGGCGGCGACCGCCGTTACTGAGCCGCGCCAGATGTCCAGGGTGTGGAGCTTGAAGTCGGCGGCTTCCCCGCTTACCAGGAACTTCAGCGCCTCGGTAACCTGCAGCGCAGCCACCCAGGCTACGGCGGTATTCAGGACCCCGAACGTACTGCACGTCGGGACGGATCCCATCTCCGGCGGGTCCTCGAACAGGCAGCGCAGGCAGGGCCCGCGGCCGGGATGCACCGCCAGCACCATGCCGTCGCTCCCCAGGACGCCGCCGTAAACCCAGGGCTTGCCGGCGCTGACCGCGGCGTCGTTCAACAAATAGCGGGTCTCGAAGTTATCGGTCGCGTCGAGCACCAGGTCGGCTCGCGCTACCAGCTCCTTGATATTCGCGGCGGTGACGTCCGCTATCACGGGCTCGATCTTTATAGAGGAATTCACCGCGCGCAGACGGCGGGCGGCCGCCTCGGCTTTTGGCAGGCGCTCCCGGACGTCGTTCTCGTCGTAAAGGAACTGAGACTGCAAATTATGAAGTTCCAGGATGTCCCGGTCGGCGAGGATAAGCCGGCCGATACCGGCGCGGGCGAGGAATTCGGCCTGGGCGCTGCCCAGGGCCCCGCACCCGAGCACCAGCACGGCGCTGCCGGCGAGCTTTTCCTGGCCCGCCTGGCCGATAGCGCCCAGCACGGTCTGGCGCGCGTAGCGCTCGCCGTTCAGCATAGAACGCCTCCGGGCGTAGAGTTATAGTCGGGATAGATCGGTGTCATGGCGCGTTCTGACTTTTCTCCAACGGCCCGCGGCCTTAAGCCTTCGCGGAAACCCTCATATGCGCCCCGTCGCGCTTATAATGCGTCTGGATGATCTCGGCCAGCACCGACACGGCTATCTCGCCGGGGGACTTGCCGCCGAGGTTCAGCCCGACGGGAGAGTGCACGCGGGGGTCCTTGAGCGGGTAAAGCTTTTTTTTGCCGAGCAGGCGGAAGATCTCTCCGACCTTGTCCTTGCTGCCTATCATCCCGATGTAGGGCGCGTCCGTGCGCATCATGGCTTCCAGGCATTCCCGGTCCAGGGCGTGCCCGCGGGTGACTATCACGGCGTAGGTCTCTTTGTCCGGGGCGGCCAGCTTCACGGCCTTGTGCGGCGCTTCGTTTATTATTTCCAGCGCGCCCGGGAAACGTTCGGCGTTGGCGAATTCCTTCCTGTCGTCGGCTACCACGTACGGGTAGCCGGCCAGCCGGCAGGCTTCGGCTATCTTCACGCCCACGTGCCCGCCGCCGAGGATAAGCACCTTTAAAGGGTTCTTATAGACGTCGATGTAAACTTCCATCTTGCCCATGCAGATCATCCCGGTATTGCCGCCGGGCTTCAGGTCGAAAACGAATTTCCCGCCCGCGCCTTTCTTAAGGCAGTCGACGGCTTGCTTTATGGTCAGCGCCTCGATGGAGCCGCCGCCGACCGTACCCTCGATGGAACCGTCGGCGTAAACCAGCATCTTCGCGCCGGCTTCCCTAGGAGTAGAACCGCCCACGGAGATGACGGTCACGAAGGCCGCGCTGCGGCCGCTGTCGATGGCCTCGGCGAGCAGTTTGATGAGGTTTTTATTTTCTTTCATAGCGTAATTATTTTACTATTTTAAGGTCCCGGAAGGCTTTTTTGATGAAAATCCCTGGTCCGGCGACACAAGCACTCGCCATTTCCAGCGATCATTTGGCCGCGCAGGCTCCCGGGCCGGCGGCGAGGTCTTTGAACTTGCCGCAGACGCCGGCCTTGAGCAGCATGGCCTGCTCGGCGGCGGAATAGAGGGAATAACCCTTGTCGAAATACGACACCGCCTTCTGGTCTCTCTTGCCGGCCAGCAGGAAGCTGGCGCCCATATAGGAACTTTTAACGGCCAGCCAGTTATCGTTGCGGGCTATGATCGCCTCGTAGGTCTTCAGGGCTTTCTCCTGGTCCTTCAGGCCGATATCGCAGGCGGCCAGCATATAATTGTACCAATCCTTCTGGAATTCGGGGGCGGCGGCCATGGCCTTCTCGTAACTCCTCCTGGCGCCGCTGTAATCCTTTTTCAGGATGCTGCCGGAGGCGAGGTAGTCATAGCCCTGCCAGGAGTCCTTGTCGGCTTCCGTCATCGCTTTCCCCCTGGCTGTCATCTCGTCGGGGGTCCTCATCATCTTCGACATTTCCACGGCGTGAGGGATCAGGGTGGTGCTGACGAATTCGTAGTATTTTCGCGCGCGGTCCATCTGGCCGGCGATGTACTCCGCGCTCTGCTTCGGGTTCATTTTCCTTTCGTGAGAGAGGCCGCTGAGCAGGTCCTCCGCGGCTTTCAGGTCGGAAGCGAAAGCTGAGTCGGCGGTATTCTCCACGCTGGTATTGACCGCAGCCGGAACCTTTGAAACCTGCTGCACTACCATATCCGCGGCCGCGCCGGCCAAGCCGGGCATAGGAAGGAGCGCCGCGATCAGGATAAGTTTTTTTTTCATATTTATACCATCTCCTATAAAAATCCAGAATCGTCTAGTGCAAAGCAATTTTCATGCCAGCTTGTTTACTGTTCTTTTCGGCTTTGCCCGGCGCGCAGGAGGCCGCGTAAGCCCCTCTTCGCGGCGCGGATATACGGTATATATTTTCATATGGAAATAATATTTTCATTCGAGAATAATATCACGCAGGACGCTTAGCCACGCCCTGGATGAGAGAGAAAACTGCCTTTCAGGACGGTGGCACATAAATTGCTCCGCACAAGACAACACCGGGCCGAGGTTGACCAGAAGCCTGGAATAAAACAAGAACCTGAGAATATAAGGAAACTAAAATGGCTAACCCTCAAATAATTGAAGTAACCAAGCTCACCTGCACCACCTGCAATTACTGCGTGGCCTGCGTACTCTGCATCCCGGAGACTTCACTGGCCGGCGTCGTGGGCACGGCCGCCCTGATGTCGAGCTTCTAACTAAAGCCCGGCTCTCCCGGCCGCCGATGCGCGGCCCGGGGGAGGCGAACCGGGGCGAAGCCGGCACAAAAAGGAAAAAACAATGAACGGATACCTCTCACTGCCTGACGACATGACCTTTCAGAAGCGCCCTTCCGGGGCCACGCTGAGCCGCAGGACGCCCGCGCAAGCCGACGAAAGACAACGCTTCAACAAGGCGGTCAATATGGACGGCGCCCGGCTGCTGGAGCTTTGCGGCGGCGTTTCAACCCTCGCCGAGATCGTGGGCCGCTTCAACAGGGCCTATCCCGGCAACACGCTGACCGAAGAGACGGCGGCGGCTTTCTTCGGCAGCTCGGTCGGACAAGGCCTACTCGTCGTCAACGGAGAAAAGCGGGCCTGCCTGGCGCGCTTCACCGGCTCCTACGAACATTTCTATCCCCAGCATAGCACGATAGAACTGACCGATCAGTGCAACTACAAATGCGCTCATTGTTACCGCGGCAGCTCACCGCAGTCCGGCAAACACATCGACCTGGAAAAATGTAAACAGTATATCCAGGACTTGTGGGAAAGCGGCGGGACGGTGCTGGAGCTTACCGGGGGCGAACCCCTGCTCTATAAGCACTTCTTCGAGGTCCTGGACTTCGCCTATCCCAAGATGGACCTGATAGGTATTTTAACCAACGGCTACTACCTGCAGGAGGAGGTCGCGGAGCGCCTGCTGAAGTACAAGAGCAAAATAGTGTTCAACATAAGCATCGACAGCCACAGGGCCGAATTTCACGATAAGTTCCGGGGCAAGGAAGGAGCCCTCGCCCGGACTACGCACGCGATGGAACTGCTGGGAAAGCACGGCTTCAGCTACAGGGCCGCGATGAGCGTCAGCAAGGAGAATTACTTCGACATTGAGGACACGCTGAAGCTTTCAAAGAAGCTCGGCGCCAAGCTGTTCGGAATGGCCCCGGTAGTAGACATAGGCCGGGGCGAAGAGCTGTGCGAAACCAGGCCGACCGAGACCGATCCGGAGTTCATCCGGAAGATCATGGACTACGAGCGGAAGATACGCGACGAACACGGGAATTTCCTCCACCTGGTGACCGAAGACCAGGCGAAGGAGATTAAAACCTCCAACTGCGGTCTGATACACCGCAGCGTCACCGTGGGACCGGACGGAGAGATCCGCCCCTGCGTGATGTTCGAAGGCGGGACGCTGAAGATCGGAAACATCTACAGGCAGTCCTTCAAGGAGATCTTCGAGGGCGGCCTGGGGTTGGTCTTCAGCAAGCTGCACGGCCCAAAGCCCGAGCTCTGCGGCGACTGCAAGCACCTGCCCTACTGCAAGAACTGCCCGATGAAGGGCGTCAAGATGGCCATGAAGGTTTCCGACTGCAGATGGGCGAAGGCAACCGGCATACTTAAATATATCACCGCCGCGCCCGCTCCCAGGGTATGCGGGAACGCGCAGGAGCCCAACTGCTGATGCCCGCCGAACCGCGCATCGCGACTTTGCTGCGCATGCTTCCGCAAGGCCTGCGCGACCTTTGGCCCGCCGCCAAAAGCCGCCAGGAGCGGCTTTCCGCCTTCCGGCGGCAATGGGGCAGGAGCGCCGGTTTTGAAAGGGACCTCGGGCTGACAAGGAAGTACTGCGAGCTCGCCCCCGGACGCGGCACGCCGCTGGACGACAGGACCTGGGCCGACCTGGATATGGACGGTGTCTTTGCCAGGCTGGACCATTGCGTAAGCGCCCCGGGAGCGCAGTATCTGTACCGTATGCTCAGGCATTGCGAGGACGACGAGGCCGCGCTTGCGGAGAGGTCGCGGCAGTGCGACGCGCTTGCAGCCGACGGCGAACTCAGGGAAAGCCTGCAGCTGGCCCTCAGCAGGCTGGAGGGCGAGAACGCGTCGCTGATAGCGCAACTGATCTTAGAGGAACTGCCTCCCAAGCCGGAGTTCTTCCGGCTCATCTATCTCTCTTCGGCGGCCACTCTGGCCGCCACCGCCGCGGTGTTCTTTTATCCCCCGCTCCTCCTGCCGCTGGTCGCGCTCGGCTTGCTTAACGTGGCGCTGAACCTGGTTTATGGCCGGAAGGTCTACGCCAATTTCGTCGGCCTCTCTTACCTTAACGAGCTCCTGCGCGCCGCCGCCGCGATAGCGAGGATCCGGAACACTGCGAACCTGCCGCAGCTGGAATATCTCAGGAGCAAGGCCGGCGTGGCCGCGTCCCTGCAAAAGCGCATCGGCTGGCTTGTCAGGGACAAGTCGCGGCTGAATTTCCTGTCGGAGCTGCTGGTGGATTACCTGAACCTGGTCTGTCTGTTCGACCTGGTATTATTTATCCGGTCGCTGCGGCCGCTGGAGGAACACCGGAAGGACTGCGCCGGCGTTTTTGAGGCCGTCGCTTCGCTTGACGCCATGATAGCGGTGGCTTCGTGGAGAGCCTCGGTTCCGCGCTGGTGCGTCCCCGTGATAAAGCCGGGCCGCGAGCTGGCCGCGGAAGGGCTCCGGCACCCGCTGCTGGAGGCCTCCGTTCCCAATTCGGTCCGGCTTGAGAACGAGTCGCTGCTGATCACCGGCTCCAATATGGCCGGCAAGACCACCTTCCTCAAGACCGTGGGCGTAAACCTGGTCCTGGGGCGCACCGCGCACGTGTGCCTGGCGGAGAGCTGCATTATTCCCGCGGCCGCGGTCATGACGTCCATCGGGCGCGGGGAGAGCCTGCTGGGAGGGAAAAGCCACTACTTCGCGGAGGTGGAGCGGCTGAGGGAGTTCATAGAACTCGGCTCTTCCGGCGGCAACCGCCTCTTCCTGATAGACGAAATATTCCGCGGGACCAACACGGTGGAGCGCGTTTCCGCGGCGGCCGCCGTGCTGGAGCACCTGTGCGCGCAGAACACCGTGATGGTAACCACTCACGACATCGAGCTGCGGGAGTTCCTGGGCGGCCGGTACCGCACGGTCCACTTCAGCGAACAGGTCTCAGGCGACAGGTTCTATTTCGACTATCTTATAAAGGACGGGCCCGCGAGGTCGCGCAATGCCATAGCCCTGCTGAAGCTCAGCGGTTACCCGGAGTCGGTGACCTCGAAGGCTCTGGCTCTGGCCGGAAACTTTTCCTCTTACAGCACTTTGTAGATTTCCACGAGCGCGGCCTTGCCTTTCAGGGCAGCGCTGCCCAGGGACTCGAATTTAAACGCTTCGCCTAGGGAAGCCCGCGCTTTTTCAAGCGCCGGCCCGCTGACCAGGATATCCGTATTAAAGTCCTTTGTCTTTGACTCAAGCCGGGAGGCGATATTCACGGTATCGCCTATAAAGGTGTACTCAAGACGGGCGGAGGTCCCGATATTCCCGGCCACCAGCTTGCCGGCGTGCACACCTATCCCGAAGTCGACGCGCGCCGGGGCTTTGCCCGAGGCGTTGAATTCCGCCAGCGCCTCGCGCATTCCTACCGCGGCGCGGATGGCGTCCGCGGCGTAGTCGTCGGACCCCAGCAGCGGCGTGTAAATGGCCATTACCGCGTCGCCCATGAACTTGTTGATCACGCCGTTATGCTCGGCGATCGGGGGCGTGATGTAATGGAAATAGCCGTTGAGGAAGTCGATAAGCAAAGAGGCGCTCATCTTCTCGCTCAGCGGCGTGAAGTTCCGGATATCGCAGAACATCACCGCGGCCACCATGTCTTCGCCGCCCAGGTTGACCTTCTTGTTCGTGATCAATTCCCTGGCAATCTCTATGGAGAGGTACTTGCCGAAAGTGTCCTGCAGTTCCTCGCGCTCTTTAAGCCCGTCCACCATCTCGTTGAAACCGGACTTCAGGTGGGCGACCTCGTCGGAGAAATAAATGCGGGTCTTAACGTAATCCCCGCCCGCCACGCACTTCATCTTGGCGATAAGCCCGTCCAGCGGCCTCTGGATACCGTTATAGACGCTGGTGAGGCCGTTAACGAGCATGACGGCGGAGATGCCGAGCATTAAGACCAGGTTCGAAGAAAGGACATCCCACGGCACACGGTTAAAGAACGCGATATAGATGAGAACGAAGGGCAGGATAGCGAAGCCCGCTATCATCACCGTCAGCTTGAGATAGACCGGGATCGTAAAGCCGCCCCGCAGGTGGTAGAGTTCGGGACCGGAATAGAGGGCCTGCATCAGCGTCTTTTGCTTCGCCAGGTGCGCGTCGATATAGACCACCAGCATGGCCACCTGCGCCAGCAGGGAGACCGCCGAGGCGCCCAGGCGGGGAGCGGTCAGCAGCCCCGGAGTCAGGAAAGACGGCACCAGGACCAGCGCCTGCACCATGAGGACCATCAGCAGGCCGTCGCGGTAGACATTGGCAAGGCGGCGGCGGATCTTCTCTTTCAGCGCCTCGTCGGGCTTTTCCAGGTAGAGGTAAGCCGGCCGGCCCCACAGGGCAACAAAAATCCACATCAGGCCGAATGAGAGGCCGCCGATGCCGAAACCGAGCCCGACGCGGCCTTGCGGGGCCGTCCCGGTAAAGACCGTAAAAGCCATGTCGGAAAAGACTGTCCCGACCAAGGCCAGGGCGAATGGGATGATCAGTATTCCGAAGAACTCTTCAAGCTTTTTCTTGCGCTGAGCTTTTTCCGCGTTTCCGAACATTTTTAGCCCCTTAAACTAGTTTCAGGAAAACCCAATATATTATGGCATTTATGAAAGTTAGCGGGATACCGGCGCGGGCGAACTCTCCGAAGGTGAGGGTCTCTCCGCCCTTCTTCTCGGCGTTCTGTATTATGATCACGTTGCTGGCCGCGCCGAGTATAAAAAGATTCCCTGCAAAAGTCGAGGCCGCCGCCAGCGCCATCAGTTCCGGGGTTCCGGCCCCGGCGTGGCGGAGTACGGGGAGATACAGCGCGACGAGCGGCACGTTGGAAATAAGCTGGCTCATTACCACGCTGACGGTCATGACAGGGCCGAGCCCGGTTATCTCCGCCCCCGAGCGGGCGATAAGGCCCTGAAAAAAACCCGTATTCCAGACGCTTTGCATAAGGACGAACATCCCGGCGAAAAAAGCGAGCGTGCTCCAATCCACCTTGCGCAGGATCTCCAGGCGGCGCGGGCTCAGCAGCAGGCCGGGAAGGGCCGCGGCCAGCGCTATCCAGGTGAGCCGGAAATCGAAAGAAGGGCTGATCGCGGCCAGCAGTATCTTCGCGCCTATCGCCAGCGCCAGCACCGCCGCCGTGACCCTGGCCAGCCGCGCCAGCGCTTTATCATGCACCGGCTCCTGGGAATGTTTCAATTCGACCTGAAGGAACTCTTCCCGGTAAAAATGCCTCACGACCAGGAAGACGGCGCCAAGGTTTATAAGGGTCGGCAGGGCCAGGTACCTGAAGAAAGTGAGGAAAGGCGCGGCCACCTCCCCTTTCACCGCCACCAGCAGGTTCTGCGGGTTGCCGATCGGGCTCATCACGCTGCCGACGGTAATGGAGAAGGCCAGGGCCAGCAGCAGGGCCTTCGGGGAGATCCCGTGCTTGCGGGCCAGGAGCAGCGCCACCGGCGTGCCGATGATGGCCAGGGTATCGTTCATCAGGAACGCCGAGGCGATGCCCATGAAGAACACCAGCATCAGCAGCAGGCTTTCCTCGGTGCGGGCGTGCTTGAAGACTTCGTACTTGGAATGCGCCAGCCAGCCGCTTAATTCCAGCACCTGCCCGGCGGCGAACATCCCGAAGAGAAAGAGCATCACGTCGACGTCTACGGCTGCCAGCGCGGCGGCCGGCTTTATCCCGCCGGTGAGCAGGACGGCCGCGGCGCCGGCGCACATCACCTGCCAGATCTCGAAACGAAAGTTCCCCACCTGCCGGAAGGCGATAAGCAGGAAAACCATGGCCAGTATTATTATCGGGAGCATTTCAGCGGAGCGGGATCAGAATGAAGAGTTCATTTGCCCCGGCTCGCGAGGCTCTTGTAGTCCTCCGGCGTGTCGAAGTCGCGGATTATTCCCGGGTCTTTCACTTCCAGGTCCGTTACCCTGACGGAAGGATTATGCGTGACCCAGTGCAGGCCTTTTTCCAGCGGGCCTTCGAAGCAAAGCGCCTTGTGAGAGGCCGGGATGATTATGGGGTGGCCGCGCTTCAGCCGCGAATCAGCGGCCCTGAAAGTGCGCGGGATGACCAGAGCGTCTTTATCCAGCCGCCAGCAGTCTATCACTCTTTTGTAAGTCTCGGGGTCTATCGTCGGCTGGTCGGCCAGGCAGACCAGGAAGCCCTCGGCGGTCTCCGAGGCCTCGGCGAGCCCCACCCTCAGCGACGAGAGCTGCCCGTGCTCGGGCTTCACGTTCACGGCCACCTTCTCCCCCGCCGGAACCCAGCCCGCCAGGATCTCGTGCGAGTCGCGGCCCAGCACTACCACCCTGTCGTCCACCCCCGCCCTGCGCAGGGCGTCGCAGACGTGTTCTATGAAAGGCTTGCCTTTCCACAGGAGGAGGGCCTTGGGCTTCCCCATCCTGGACGAGTCTCCGGCGGCTAGGATGATAGCTGTAAGCATCTCAGTCTCCTAAGGATATGCCCAGGTCGCGGGCCGTCATGATGGTGTCGCAGTCGAGCGGAACCACTTTCATGCGGCTGGTAGCCTCTTTGAGCGGCACATAGCGCACCGTCGGGGGATCGAGGGCCACCATCACCCCGGAATGGCCTTCCTCGATCGCGCGCACGGCCGCCGCGCCGAACCGCAGGGAGATAAGCCTGTCGAAAGTAGTGGGGCTGCCGCCGCGCAGCAAATGACCGAGCACCACGGTGCGGCATTCCTTGCCCGCCAGCGGCTCCAGGTCCCTGGCCACGCGCTCGCCGGCGCCGCCCAGTTTCTCGGCGCGGCCCAGCTCCTTGCTGAGCACCGAAACTCCCCCGCCTTTGGGTTTGGCGCCCTCGGCCACGACCACTATCCCGTAATGCTTGCCGCGCTTAGGCCGTTCCCTGAGCGCCGCGGCCACCTTTTCTATATCGTAGGGGATCTCGGGGATCAAGATCGCGTCGGCGTTGCCGGAGACGCCGGCGTTCAGGGCTATCCAGCCGGCGTAGCGGCCCATCACTTCCACCACCATGATGCGGCGGTGCGCCTCGGCGGTGGAATGCAGCCGGTCGAGGCATTCGGTGGCGAAAGACACCGCGGTGTCGAAGCCGAAGGTTATGACGGTTTTATCCAGGTCGTTGTCTATCGTCTTCGGCACGCCTATCGTCCGGATGCCTTTTTCCGCCAGCACATTGGCGATGCCCAGCGAGCCGTCGCCGCCCAGCGCTACCAGCGCGTCGATACCGTTCTTTTTAAAAGCCGCCACCAGCTCGTCGGTCCGGTCCTTCTCGTACATCTTCCCGTCGGGCCCCATGGTCGGGTATTTCGTCGGGTTGCCCTTGTTGGTAGTGCCGAGGATGGTTCCGCCCAGGTGGGTTATGCCGCGCACGGAGCGGCGGGTGAGCGGGATCAGGCCGCCCTCCGGGTACTCCCCGGGCATCATCAGCCCGTTGTAACCGTCCCTGATGCCGTAGCATTCGTAGCCCTTGTTCAGGGCCGAAACCACCACGGCCCGGATGACCGCGTTAAGCCCCGGCGCGTCCCCGCCGCCGGTATTGATCGCTATCTTTTTGACCTTCCCCTGTTCTTTCGCCATGAAATATCCCCTTTCCCCTTTCCGCCGGTCAGAATTGATTCCAGGGCCTCCCGCCCGAATCTTTATGGGTGCAATCTACGACGATAGTCCCCCAATCCTTGCTTGTCTTGTCGGCCATATACAGCCACTTGCCGGTATCGGATTTGAATACGTCCAGGCTCTCGCCGTCGCTCTCGGTAATGGCTCTTACTTCGCTCGTCTCCGGGTGACCGGTCCCGGGAAGTTTAAGCACGGGGATAGCGCTGAGATATTTGGCGTTCACGGTAAGGCTGGAAAGGTCGTCCGTGGGGAACTGGCCTTCGGTGTCCCCGTAATACACCTGCGTCGCGCTCCTTAAGGTGGAGAGAGCCCCCTTCGTGGCCCCTTCCTTGGATTTATTGGCAAGCCCGGCGAATTTCGGCAGGGCGACAGCCGCGATAATGCCGAAAGGGATCAGGAAGATCATGAACGCCATGATCACCACAAGGACCTTGTTCGGCTTACCGACATAGATCACTTTCGTGCCGGCGATCAGGTCGTGCAGGCCGCGCTTATCGCTCCTGAAACCCGCCATCAGGTAGCCTATCCCGAGGAGGAAAAGGCTGGCGAAGGTGCCGAGCCAGCGCACCAGCGCGGTTTCGTAGCTTATCGGTTCGCCGGACGTTTGAACGACCTTCAGGTTGAAAGCCATTTTGCCCAGGGTCTGGCCGTAGGTCCCGTGCATCCAGATCATATACCCGGCTCCGAAAGCGGCCCCGATCCAGGTGGTCATCGGGCCCTTGAAGGCGAGCAGCCCCAGGACGATCCCCAGCATAAAGCCGCCGAAAAGCAGCACGATGCTGTCGATGTTCAGCGCAAGGCACCGGATCCAGAAACCGGCGTATTTTTCGGGAACCGCCTGCGGCTGAGCCTCCGCGTAAGCGGCCGCCCCGGTCGAATTCAATTCACCTTCGTTAATTTCGGTCATTTTCCCCCCTGTGGTTTATACGGCTAACAACTGCTGTTCTAAATTTCGCTGCATCCCGACGCCGCCTTGAGCGGTCAGCAGCCGGCTTTCCGGTAGAGGGTCGCGGCGGCTTTGTTGGCGCGCTCGGCCAGTTTGAATTCGTCCACGTTGACCAGCCGGCCGTCTTTGACGACCACCTTGCCGTTCACGATAGTATATTTGGTCCGGTGAGAGGCGCCGCAGAAAAGCAGGGAAGCCAGCGGGTCCGATTTGGAACCGGCGAAATCCAGGCCGCTCACGTCGAAGATGGCGAGATCGGCGGCTTTCCCCGGCTCGAGGGAACCGATGTCGGTGCGGCCCAGCACGGAAGCCCCGCCGAGCGTGGCCAGCTTGAAAGCGTCGCGGGCGGGCATGGCTTCCACGCCGGCTTTCACACGCTGCACCAGCATGGCCTGGCGTATCTCGCCCAGCATATCGGAAGAATCGTTGGAGGCGGACCCGTCCACGGCAATGCCCACCGGAACCTTGTGAGCCATGAACATCCGTATCGGCGCTATCCCGGAGCCGAGACGCAGGTTGGAGCAGGGGCAGTGGGCGACGCCGGTACCGGTCTTGCCCATCTTCTTCGCCTCGGCCTCGTTGATGTAGACGCAGTGTGCGAACCAGGCGTTGCCTTCCGACACCCAGCCGACGGACTCCATATATTCCAGGGGCCGCATCTTGAAAAGTTTTTTGCAGAACGCTTCCTCGTCTATGGTCTCGGCCAGGTGGGTGTGCATGCGCACGCCCCATTTCTTCGCCATCACCGCCGTGAGCTTCAGCAGTTCCGTCGTGACCGAGAAAGGCGAGCAGGGCGCCAGGGCCACGCGGGTCATGGCGAAATCGCGGGGGTCGTGGAACTTCTGCACCAGCCGCTCGCAGTCCTTCATGATGAAATCTTCGGTCTGCACCACGCTGTCCGGCGGCAGGCCGCCCTTGGAGCGGCCCCGGGACATGGAGCCGCGCGTCGGGTGGAAGCGGATGCCCAGCTCCTTCGCCGCCTCTATCTGCGTGTCGATGAAGAAGCCGCTGTCCTGCTTCGGGAAAAGATAAAGGTGGTCGGTGCTGGTGGTGCAGCCCGTCAGCAGCAGCTCGCCCAGGCCTACCTGGGTGCTGGCGTAGATCGCCTCGGGGTTGACGTGCTTCCAGATGTCATAAAGATAAATGAGCCAGTCGAAGAGCTTGGAGTCCTGCGCCTTGGGCAGGTTGCGGGTGAGGGTCTGGTACAGGTGGTGGTGAGTGTTCACGAAACCGGGCAGAACTACGCAGCCCCTGGCGTCTATCACCGTGTCGGCTTTCACCTTCAGGTTCGTCCCCACCTTCTTTATCTGCGGGCCTTCGGCGTAAACATCGCCGCCCTTAAGCTCGCGGCCTTTCCCGTCCATAGTGGCCAGCACCAGCGCGTTCTTTATTAAAAGTGTTTTCATGATAGGTCCTAAACGATCTCAAATGCGCCGAGGCCGGGCTCGGGCCGCGGCATAACGGCAGCGCTCCGCTATTAATATTATAGTAAAATCAAATTAAGGGTTTGGCGGGTTCAAGGCAAATACCGATGATAGAGAACGGAACCATAATCAGCGGCCACAGCATAACCGGGGAACTCGGCCGCGGCGGCATGGGCGTGGTCTACAAGGCCTACGACAAGACCCTGAAGCGGGACGCGGCTATCAAGATGCTGCTCCCCGAACAGGCCACCGAAACCAACAAGAAAAGATTCCTCCGCGAAGCGGCCGCCATCGCCCGGTGCGGCCATCCCGGCATCATAAAGATCTATTCCTACGGGGAGCACTCCGGCCTGCCGTATTTCGCCATGGAATTCGTGGAAGGCAAGCCGCTGGCCTCTTTCCTGGAGCTGGCCCGCACCATAAAGAATTCCGGCGACCTGGAAGAGCTGAAGAAATACGGCTATATCCAGCCCCCCTCCCCGGGCGACGAAGATCTGCCGTATTTCCTGCAGCCGCAGGTTTCCTCACCCCTGGCCGACGGGGATTACGAAAATCACGCCGCCGCGCTCATCGCCGGCGTGGCCGACGCGCTTTTCGAGGCCCATTCGCTGGGGATACTGCACCGGGACATAAAGCCGTCGAACATCCTGCTCTCGAAGATAGGGCTGCCCAAGCTGGCGGACTTCGGCCTGGCCAAGATGAACGATTACGGCGATATAACCACGGGCCAGCCGCGCCTGGGCACGCTGAAATACATGGCGCCCGAGATCTTCTCGAACTCCGAGACCGGCCCGGCCTCGGACATCTACGCCCTCGGCACGGTCTTCTACGAACTGCTGACCCTTGAGCATCCTTTCGAGACCGACAACACCGCCGCTTTCATCAGGGCCGTGACGCAGGGCAAGTGCACGCCGCCCTCCCGGCGCAACAGGGCGATCTCCGCCGCGCTCAGCCTGGTAGTAATGAAATGCCTGGAGAAAGCCCCCTCCCGCCGCTACGGGAACGCCCGGGAAATGGCGGACGCGATCCGCCTGGCCGCGAGGCCTAAAGGCCTTAAGACGCAGATCTTCGCCGGCATCCGCAGCCTCCTGGGCCCTTCCGAACCGGTGCCGGGACATAAAGAACCGGAAGAAAGACCGCAGCCCGCTACGAAAGAAGCCCGGCAGGAAGCCGCAAGGCTCGCCAGCGAGGCCGCGCTGGTCTACTTCACCGATTTCTCCGTAGAGCAGGCGCAGGACCTGGTTTTTGCCGCGCTGAAGCTGGACCACTTCTCCGTGGACGCCTGCGCCATGCTGATAGTTCTGGCTCCGCACATAGGGGAGACCTCCGCCCTGCGGAAAGCCGGGGCGAGGATGCGGCAGGTGGCTAAGGCCGGCCCCGACGCCGCCGCCAGCCTTTACGCGGGCCTGCTGGCCGAAAACCTCGGCGGCTCCAAAGACTGGCTCAAGAAAATGGAATATTACCTGGGCGGAGACTCCGACGATCCCGCCCTGCTCGCCATCTGCGCGAGGGCGCGGATGGGCACGGGCGACTACGGCAAAGCCAGGGACTACGCGGACCGCATCAACCGGGCTATCCCGGGCGGCTCGCTGTTCCCCTGGTTCGTGGAGGCTTATCAGAACGCCTGGCTGGGCCGGCGCGCGGAGTGGCAGGAGATAACGGCCGAAGCGATCAGGCATCACCCGGGCAACGTCATGCTCCGGTTCGCGCTGATAGAGGGCCTGATCGAGACCGGGAAACTCGACGAAGCCGAAACGGCCCTGAACGAAGCCGCCGGCCTCGCGAAGAACAATGAATTTCTCCTCATGCTTTTGGCCGAACTGGCATTGATGCGCGGTGAGTACAAGACCGCCTGCGTTGAGCTGCGAAAAGCCATCGGCGGCGGCCATGACGACATAATCGCGCGCGACTATTACAGGCTCAACAAGATCTATTCCCTGCGCGGCGACAGGAAAGAGGCGCTGCGCCACCTGGTCATCGCCCGGAACCTGGCTCCCGAAATGAATTTCAAGACCAACGAGGAACTGGCCGCGCTGGTGGAAGGTTCGGTCGATTACCGGCCCGCCTTCGACAACCTGCCGCCCGACTGCCTGGAGCTGAATTTCCGCCTGGCCAGGAAGGCCCTGCTGAACAATATCTTTTCAGCGTGCAAGAACCACTGCACTCCTTTCTCCACCGTTTATATCTTCGACAAGGACGCCGAGCCTAAGGCCGTACGCGCGTGGCTGTTCTTCAACGAAACGCGGCAGAACGCGCCCAGGGAGCGAAAGGTCTTCCTGCCGGCCCTGCCGCTCTCGTCCTTCATCGACGCGCACGGCAGCGTCCTGAAAACGGAATTCACCAGGGCCCAGGCGGACTACGGCAGATACCAGGCGGCGGTAACTCTCGCCGAGCCGCTGAAGCACCTCTGCCCGGGGTCGGCGGAAACGCAGCTGAATATCGAGGGACTGTGGAAAGAGCGGCAGGGCGGGGTGCTGGACCTCCGCCTCGACGAGATCTGCCACAGGCCCGGCAGCCGCTGCCATATCCTGGCCCTCCCTGAAGACTCCGAGATGATAGAACTTTCGGCCAGGGCGGACGAGGAGATAAAACGCGGCGGCTGGCGCTTCCTGGTCTATTCCCGTTTTTCTTTGGACGGCGAACATTTCCGGCTTACGGCGAAGTTCCGCCACAAGGCCCTTTAAATTTATAAAATCTAGTATCTTTACTACCGAGGTGCCACATGAAGAGCAAGATAACTTTCCTTTCCGACGCCCAGCTTAAGACCGAGGCGGAGCGCTGCCTTTACTGCGAGGAGAAACCCTGCAAAACCGCCTGCCCCGCCGACTGCTCTCCCGCCGACTTCATCATGGCCGTCCGGCAGATGGAAAAGTCAGATTTCAAACGCGCCGCCGCCCTGATCATGGGGCACAACACCTTCGGCGGGGTCTGCGGCGCGGTCTGCCCCGACTGGTTCTGCGTAAAGGCCTGCTCGCGCAAGCTCTTCGACAGCCCTATCCGCATCCCCGAAGTCCAGGCGACTATAATCCAGAAAGCCAAGGAACTGGGCGTGATGCCGGCGTTCAAGAAAGAGAAGCCGAACGGCAAGAAAGCGGCCGTGATAGGCGCCGGTCCCGCCGGGCTCGGCGCGGCCGCCGTGCTCGGGCAGCTGGGCTATAAAGTGGACGTCTTCGAGAAGGCTGAACGGACCGGCGGCGCCTGCAACCTGATACCGGACAAGCGCTTTCCCAAGGAAGTCCTGCTCTCCGACACCGAATTCATAAAGAAGCTGGGCGACATTTCGATAAAGACCGGCCAGCCCGTAAAAGCGCCGGGAACCCTGCTGAAGAAATACGGCGCCGTCATAGTCACCGCCGGGGTGGCGGACCAGATAAAGCTCAATATCCCGAACGAGGCCCTGGGCGTGGAAGGCCTCGAGTTCCTGGCGAACCGCAAGAAGTATTCCGTTAAGGGCAAGAACGTAGCCGTGATAGGCGGCGGGGCCGTGGCCGCGGACTGCGCCGTGACGGCGCTCGAAGCCGGCGCGCATAAGGCGGAGATCTTCACCCGCAAGAATATCGGCCATATCCAGCTCCCCGAAAAAGAGCTGGGCGATATCATCCGCTCCGGCATCAACATCAACGCCAAGTCCCGCATCACCGGCATCCTGGCCGAAGGCAAAAAGATAAAAGGCATCACCGTCGCCCGGCTCGACGAGAAAGCCAACGACATCAAGGGCTCCTGCCAGGCCCGCTCGGACATCGACTTCGTGGTCCTCGCCATCAAGAACATCCCGGTCTTCACGGATAAGAAGATAAAGGGCGTTTTCCTCGCCGGGGACTGCCGCAACGGCGCGTCCACCGTGGTGGAATCCGTGGCCTCGGCCAAGAACGCGGCCCTGGAAGCCGACGCCTATATGCGCGGCGCCAAGCCCGTCCCCCGCGCCGGCCTTTTCCCCTCCTCGGTCAGCGCCTACGAGCGCGGCATCATGAACGGCGAGCTCACCTACACCCAGAAAGTCTGCGGCAGGACGGACTCCTGGTCCACCGACAAGAAAAGCACGGTCATCCTGAAAGGCAGGGAAATGCTGCCTGTGGACCTGACCACCGACTTCTTCGGCCGCAAACTCCGCTCCCCGTTCATTATTTCGGCTTCCCCCCACTCCGACGGCTACGACCAGGTGAAGCGCGCCTACGAAGCGGGCTGGCCCGGCGTGGTGATGAAGACCGCCTTCGACGGCCTGGACATCCACATCCCTTCGGAATACATGGTGACCTTCACCGAGAGCACCTACGGCAACTCGGATAACGTCTCCGGCCATCATCTCGACCGGGTCTGCAAAGAAGTGGCGCGGCTGGTGAAGGAATACCCCGACCGCCTGACCGCGGCCTCGACCGGCGGCCCCGTGACCGGCAACGACGAAGCAGACAAGAAGGCCTGGCAGTCGAACACCCTGAAGCTCGAGAAAGCCGGCGCGATGGCCATAGAGTATTCCCTTTCATGCCCCCAGGGCGGCGACGGGACGAAAGGCGACATCGTGTCGCAGGACCCCGAGCTGGCGGCCAAGATCATCGACTGGGTGATGGAAGTCTCCAATCCCGAAGTGCCCAAACTCTTCAAGCTGACCGGCGCGGTCACCGCCATCTGGCAGGTAGTCAACGCGATAAAGCAGGTTTACGCGAAGTACCCGCACAAGAAAGCCGGCATTACGCTCGCCAACTCCTTCCCGGCGCTGGCCTTCCGCAAGCGCATGTCGGGCAAAGGCGAATGGGAAGAGGGCATGGTAGTGGGGATGAGCGGCGAAGGCGTAGCCCCGATCAGCAACCTCACCATCGCCAAAGCCGTCGGCCTCGGCGTGCCGATCTCCGGCAACGGCGGGCCGATGGACTACAAGGCCGCGGCGCATTTCCTGGCGCTTGGCGCCAAATCCGTCCAGTTCTGCACGGTGGTCATGAAGCACGGCTTCGGCATCATCGACGAACTCAACTGGGGCCTCAGCCATATGCTGGAAGAGAAAGGGTATGGATCGGTGGAGGACTTCATCGGCTGCGCCCTCCCCGGCCCGATAACCAACTTCCCGGACCTCACGCCCGTGAAGAACATCCCGTCGGTGGACGCCGACCTCTGCCGCCACTGCGGCAACTGCGAACGCTGCGGCTACCTGGCCGTGAAGCTGGACGGGAAGAAGATCCCGCAGTTCGACGCCTCGAAGTGCATAGGCTGCTCGCTCTGCGTCAAGAAGTGCTTCTCCGGCGCGCTGAAGATGAGGAAGCGCACGCCGGCCGAACTCAAGGTTTGCCCGGAGTAAGCCATGAAAAAGACCATACTGATAAAGAACGGGACCATAGTCACCCTCGGCGAGAAGAACAAGGTGCTGGAAGGCCACGCCCTGCTGATCGAGGACGGGCTGGTGAAGAAAATAGCCCCGCAGAAAAGCTTCAAAGGAAAGTATTCGAAGGTCATCGACGCGTCGGGGAAACTGGTGCTGCCGGGCTTCATAAACGCCCATATGCATTTCTACAGCACCTTCGCCCGGGGGCTCGGTAAAGCGGCGCCTTCCCGCAACTTCGTAGAGATCCTCAATAACCTGTGGTGGAAGCTGGACAAGCAGCTGACCAACGCCGATTCCTACTACAGCGCCGTGATCCCGCTCATAGACGCGGTGCGCAAAGGCACCACCACCATCATCGACCACCATGCCAGCCCTTTCGCCATAACCGGCTCCCTGGCCGCGGTGGAGAAAGCGGTGCGGGAAACCGGGCTGCGCGCCTGCCTGTGCTACGAGGTTTCCGACCGTGACGGGAAGGAAAAAGCCAAGGAAGGCCTGGACGAGAATTCCGCCTTCATAGCGGCCGCCGCGGCGAAAGACGACAACACGATAAAGGCCATGTTCGGCCTGCACGCTTCCTTCACCATTTCCGACGAGACCATGGAAGAGGCGGCCTACCGCGGGCACAAGCTGGGCGCGGGCTTCCACATCCACACGGCCGAATCCCAGGCGGACCAGATCCACAGCGAGTCGCACCACAAGGTGCGCGTGATCGAGCGCCTGCGCGACTTCGGCATCCTGGGCCGGCAGTCCATAGCCGCGCACTGCGTGCATATCAACGAGACCGAGATCGAGATACTGAAGAAAACCGAGACCGCGGTAGTGCACAACCCGCAGTCCAACGCCAATAATTCCGTGGGCATAGCCGACATCACCGGCATGATGGAAAAGGGCGTGCTGGTGGGCCTGGGCACCGACGCGATGACCGTGAACATGATGGAGGAAGTCCGGGCCGCGCTCTGGATGCAGCACCTGAAGCGGGACCCGTCGCAGGGCTTCATGGAAGCGGGGAACGCGCTGCTCGTGAACAACGCCAAAATAGCCAACCGCTATTTCAAAGGCCTGGGCGAGCTGAAGGAAGGCTTCGCGGCCGACATCGCCATAATAGATTATCTCCCCCCCACGCCCATGGACGTCTCCAACTTCTACGGCCACCTGATCTTCGGCATCAGCCAGAGCACGGTGGATACGACCATAGCCGCCGGCCGGGTGCTGATGGAGAACAAAAAACTGAAGCTGGACCTGGACGAGGAAGAGGTCTGTCTCAAGTCCAGGGAACTGGCCGCGAAACTCTGGAAGAAATTCTAGAGGGACTCGACCGCAAAAAAAGCCCGCGTGCTCACGCGGGCTTTTTTATTTGCCGGGAGGCCTTACTTTACCGGGGTTTTGCCTTCCACGCAGATGCTGGTATTGGCTTTGCCGTTAGCTTTCACTATCTCGAAGAGGGTCTTGGCGTCGGCCTTGGACATCCTTATGCAGCCGTGAGAGGCGGGCTGGCCCAGCAGCTTCTCGGCTTCGGTGCCGTGCAGGGCGATGTTGCCGTTGAAGAAAATGGAGTTCGGCATAGGCGCTTTGTTGTAGAGGCTGGAGTAATGCATGGTCTCCATGAAATCCGGTGCGAAACACTTGCCGCTGCCGGGAGTGCCGTGCTCGGGCGCCAGGCCGGAAGAGATCTTGAACACTTTGCCGGTTCCGGGGCCGGTCACCGTAAGGCGCTGCGTGCTCAGGTTGACCCTGACCTGCACGGTGGCGCTCTGAGCCAGGGCATTACTGATCATATAGCGGGACCCGAAGCCGAAAGCCTCGGCGCTGTCATTAGCCGGCAACCCGAAGACCAGCCCGACTTCCTCGGGAGTACGTTCGTCCACGAATCTGTCGGGGTCCGCGGCGGCCTCGGCGCGCAGGTCCTCCAGCTTTTTATCGCTCGCGGCTTCCGGTGAACCGGAAAGCGCCGCGCCGGCGGCCCGCGGCAGGGTCGCCGCCGGAAGAACGGCATCGCCGGGGATCCTGCTCAGCCCCGGAAGGTCAAAAGCGAAAGAGGTGGAAGCTAAAGAGAGAAAAATTACGGCGAGTAAAGAGTTGGAAGTTTTCATCTGATATCCTTTGCAGGCTGTTCCCCGCTGAAGATATTCAATCAAAAATCACGGCAAGGGCATATGAGCCGAAGTACCCGCGAAATCTGATCTTTTGGACCACCCCGGCCTAGGCCCTTCATCCCGCGGGGCGCTTCAGGCGACAAAAAAACCGGGTTTTCACCCGGTTTTTCTCGAGCGCCTAAAGGCCTTAAAACTGTTCGGCCTTGGCGTTATTGCGCTCCACGGCCCTGATCTCGTTATCCAGGCCGCCGCTGTCCTTCTTCATGTAATCCAGCAGAATACGCGCGGTCCCGAGGTCGTTCGCCCTGACCGCGTCCTGCAGATTCCCGTAGTTGCCTTCCAGCTGGCAGCGCCAGTACTGTATATTGCCGATGAAGCCTTCGTTCTTCGCGCGCAGCCGCTCGTAGCCGGCGGCGTCGGCTATGCCGGCGGGGGTCGGGCTCACAAAAGCGTTTTGGGGAACGTCCCGGCCTTTCAGGTCCGAATATACGGCGGCTTGGGACAGGATGGTTTCGCGCTCGCCGGCGCCGGCGGCATAAAGCTGGTCATTGGTCTGCTTCCGGGGCCAGGCGGCGGCTTTAAGGTTGTTTTCCTTTATCGCTGAGATCTCGTTGATTATGGACCAGTGGTCCCGGCGCATATAGTTCAGGAGGATATTGGCGGTAGTGAGGTCGTTCATGCGGAGCACGTAGGACAAGTTGGAGTAATTCCCCTTCATCTGCTCGCGCCAGTAACCGACGTTGTTTATAAAGCCGGCGTTCTTCTCCCGTAAGGCCGAGTACGCCGCGGTATTCTCCAGGCCTGCGGGCGCGGGAGAAAGAAAAGCGCTGACCGGAGCGGGACGGCCTTTCTCGGCCTTTACGTACTTAAGGGCTTCTTTGAGGATCTTGGCGCGCTCGGCGGCGCCGGCCTGGTAAAGCATTTCATTCTCGGCTTCCGATGAGCTCGGGCTGACGGAAGCTTTTATCTCCGCGGCGGAGACGCGGTTCATATCGAAACTCTCGGCGGCATTCGCGGCAGAGACCGAACAGAGGACAGCAAAGAGAGGAATAAGGATCTTTTTCATAGCTGCGTTCTCCATGCAAATAGTCTACAGCCCCCCTCGCCGAGGGGTAAGGGCCAAAAGGCCTATAAACCGAAGCATTTTTTCGAATTTACCGGAGAACCTGGAACACAGCTTCTTTAATTTCCTCGAAAGGCGCGGTTTTGCTTAAAAACCCTTTAAAATTGCTGAACGATCTTAACTTTCCCGCAGTCTCGTCGTTAAACATGTTCGCGGCAAGAACAATAACCGGGATCTTTCTTGTCCCGGCGTTGGAATCCAGTTGACATATAACATCTACGCCCGACATATCGGGCATATTAATATCAAGCAGTATTACGTCGGGACGACTATATATAGCTGACACCAGTCCGACAGTGCCATTGACCGAAACCTCAACCTCAAAGTCAGCCTCTAAGCCGGCTTTTAAAAAGGTTTGAATACTATTATCGTCTATGACGAGTATTTTTTTTCTGGCGTCACCATATCCTCCCGTTCCCGGTAATGCCCGCCTCCCACATTTTTCCGCGTATTGTTTATACCAAAGTTCCTTGCCATACAGATTTTCCCTGCAATCCGGACACAGCCCATGTGAGTAAACAACACCGGCATATTCAACCGAAGGACTTTCCCACGGGACCCATTCACCCAGATAATTACGGGTTTTATCACAGCCACAACAAAGGACGACAAACCCGGTCCGTTTCTCGTCGTAATTTTTTTCATTCATAGGTATTCATCCAAGCCCCGGGAACGAAACACAACCCGTTAACCAATCGGGGATTTACCAATATCGTAAGGGTTCGCCAATACCAAAAGACCGGCCAATGGCCCGCTTATGGAGCCTGAAATAGCTGCTGTGCCGGCTTACCGCACCGATTTTTCATGCTTATAGTTTAGCGCCTCATGCGCCTTTTCCGAAGTGTCCATAGTCCCTTCTTCCCGAAGTAAACGGCCTATCGGCAGGACCCTCATATTTTTACCGCGCCTTTACCCGCCTTGCCGGCAATGGCTGCTGCCTGATCAAAGATACGGTCACTGGGATACCCGGAAGGCTCCTCTTTCAATCCGCCCGTAATTTCCGGGGACAATATATGCGATTTACCTTCACCCCAAGCGTGCGCATCCCACGCGCACAAAACAAAACCGCCGGGCTTCCCCGGCGGTTCAGCATGACTTGTTAACAAATAGTCATTAAGTCATCAGCGTCCCCTGCTACGCGCTAAATTTATTTTTAAGAACAGCCACCAGGGAAGAGGCGTAAAAAATACGGAGGATGGTATCCGTTACGGGATCAGAATCTTCTTTATCGTCTGGCAGATATCCCTGGTCCCGTCGGTGGCCTGGAACCGGATCACCGCGAAGTAGACGCCGGGAGCTACCGTCTGGCCGTAGGTATTCACCCTGGGCCAGCAGGCTTCG